>SDBT01000062.1_pt1 | contig 127055 bp, 120 predicted proteins | sample 2277101 | NCBI WGS metagenome assembly SDBT01 (sample SAMN10404973, study PRJNA504765) | marine sediment metagenome | isolation source: marine sediment core GS10_PC15, 103 cmbsf | place: Arctic Ocean: Southern Knipovich Ridge | collected 2010
GGCAAGGCTCGAGGAGGAAGGATAGCAGTGGCTATCGTGACGACGAGCAACGCTGCAGGCCGGAATGCATCGGCGATCGAATACCAGCGTAATTGCGGAACGGTGCACAAAGGCGAGGAGGCGCAACGCAGCCGGTCGGGATACGGCACCGCTCGAATGCCACGGTTGTTGCGTGACAGGACACCAGAGGCTGGATACGGACTGTGAGCGTTCTCGATAAATTCCAGAATGTCTTCAAGATACCTGAGCTGAAGAGGCGGATCCTCTTCACTCTCGGCATCCTGGTGGTATATCGGATCGGTGGACACGTTCCCTCACCGGGGATCGACGCGCACGCTCTGGGTGAATACCTGCAGGCTCAGTCGCAGGGCATTTTCGCGCTCTATGACATGTTTACGGGAGGCGCGCTCGGCAGGGCCACGGTATTCGCTCTGGGTATCATGCCCTACATCTCCGCGTCGATTATCATCCAGTTGATGGGCGCGACCGTCCCCTATTTCCAGCGATTGCAGAAAGAGGGGGAAGAGGGGCGCCGGAAGATCAACCGGCTGACGCGGTACGGTACCCTCCTTATCTGTGCAGGTCAGTCGGCTGGCATGAGTGTCTGGCTGCAGGGTCTCACAACGCCGAGCGGATATCTGGTGGTGCCCAATCCCGGATTGGGCTTCATGCTCCTGACGATGCTCTCGTTCACTACCGGAACGATCTTCATCATGTGGCTCGGTGAACAGATCACCGACCGGGGGATCGGGAACGGGATCAGCCTCATCATCTATGTGGGGATCATTGCCATCTTCCCGGTCGCGGTTATCCAGGAGATCCAGCTGGTTGTCGCGCAGAACAAGACCCTGATAGATCTGTTGCTCACCTTCATGCTCATGTTCGTGGTGACGATGGGGGCGGTACTGCTGACACAGGGTGTCAGGAAGATCCCCGTGCAGTACGCGAAACGGGTTGTCGGCAGGAAGGTATACGGTGGGCAGAGCACGCACATTCCCCTGCGCATCAACACCGCGGGTGTGATCCCGATCATCTTCGCCCAGGCGCTGATGTTCATCCCGCAGACGCTGTTCACCTTCTTCCCGGACAGTGAGTTCTTCCTGAACGCCCAGGGATGGTTCAGCTACCAGAGTCCGGTTTACTGGTTCTTCTACGGAACGCTGATCGTGTTCTTCGCCTTCTTCTACACCGCGGTTGTGTTCAATCCGGTGGACCTGGCTGAGAACATGAAGAAATACGGCGGCTTCATCCCCGGCGTCAGGCCGGGTAAAAAAACCGCCGAATACGTCGAACGGGTGTTGGGACGGGTGACCTTCCCGGGGGCGCTCGGTCTGGCTGCGCTGTCGGTACTGCCTTACATGCTGGTGCGGTACTTCAATCTGAGTGTAACGATGACCGACTTTTTCGGCGGTACGGGGCTGCTGATCATTGTAGGTGTTGCCCTCGATACGCTGCAGCAGGTGGAATCGCATCTGATGATGAGGCATTACGAGGGATTCACACGGTCAGGAAAGATTCGGGGGAGGATTGGCCGTGGATAGCAGGTTCATCGCTATCATGCTCGGTCCGCCGGGCGCGGGCAAGGGCACGCAGGCAGTGCGGGTGGCTGAACGCTATCAGGTTCCCCATATCAGCACCGGAGACATCCTGCGTGACAATGTCGCGCGTGAAACTGAACTGGGTCTCAAAGCCCGCTCCTACATGGACGGGGGAGACCTTGTGCCCGACGAGCTGATCATCGAGCTGATAGCTGACCGGATGGAGCATGATGACGCCGGAAGCGGATTTCTGCTCGACGGGTTCCCGCGTACGCTGGCCCAGGCCGTATCGCTCGAAGATCTCCTTCGGGAGCGCGGGATGCCGATCGACGTGGTCATTCTGCTCGACGTTGATGATGAGGAGATCGTTCGCAGGATAAGCAGCCGATACCTGTGCCGGGAATGCGGACGCGATGCCAACGCGGGCTCGGGAATGATTTCTGACATCTGCCCTCACTGTGGTGGCGAACTCTACCAGAGGGAGGACGACAGGGCTGAAACCGTTCAGAATCGTCTGGAGGTCTACCGCAGGCAGACCGCTCCGCTTGTGGAATATTACGAGGGGAAGAACCTGCTGCTGAAGGTGGACGGCCTCGGAAGTGTTGATGAGATAAGCAACAGACTGTTCGAGAGTCTGAAAAGAGAGCAGGAGCCGGAGACCGGATGATCCATATCCGTTCCGCCGAAGAGATCGAACTTCTGCGTGAGGCGGGCCGGATCGTGGCGCAGGCTCACGCGATAGTGAAGGAGATGCTGGTTCCTGGAGTGCGGGGGGAAGCGATCGACCATGAGGTCGAGACGTTCATCCGCGACAGTGGCGGCAAACCGGCGTTCAAGGGGTTCCAGGGGTTCCCCGCCAGCGTGTGCTTCAGCCTCAACAACGAGGTAGTGCACGGGATACCGGGGCGCAGGGCGGTGAAGGACGGAGATGTCGTCAGTCTCGACATCGGTGTCGAGAAAGACGGTTATTACGGTGATTCTGCCTGGTCCTACATTGTGGGTGAGGACATTCAGGGCGCCGGAGAGCTCCTTGCTGCTACCGAAGAGAGTCTCTACAAAGGGATCGCGAAAGCGGTGGATGGAAACCGTCTGTTTGACATAGGCAATGCCGTTCAGACGTGGGTGGAAGGGCGTGGCTTCAGTGTAGTTCGGGAGATGGTCGGCCACGGCATCGGTACCAGGATGCACGAGGAGCCGCAGATCCCGAACTTCGGGCCTCCCGGCAGAGGTCCGTTACTCAAGGCCGGGATGGTGTTTGCTATCGAGCCGATGGTGAACCAGGGTTCCCACGAGATCACCACCCTGAAGGACGGATGGACCGCGGTAACCAGGGACGGGAGCCTTTCGGCTCATTTCGAACACTGCGTGTCGATCCACGATGGAGAAGCGACGATACTGACACTGCCATAGGCTGAGGACTTCCGATCTGGAGGGAAGTTTGGCGAAAGAAGAAGCAATACTGGTCGAAGGTACGGTACTGGAACCGTTGCCCAACGCCACCTTCAAGGTGGAACTGGACAACGGCCACGAGGTTCTGGCGCACATATCGGGAAAGATGCGGATGCACTATATCCGAATCCTTCCCGGTGACCGGGTACAGGTCGAACTGTCACCATACGACCTGACCCGCGGTCGAATCACGTACCGGTACAAGTAAGACGACCTTCAGGCCGGAGAACGGCCAAGGTGGAGAGATGAAAGTACAGAGTTCGGTCAAGAGGATCTGCGAGCACTGCAAGATCGTGAAACGCAAAGGCGTGGTGCGGGTGATCTGTAAGAACCCACGACACAAACAACGCCAGGGCTAGAAAACCAGGCATGAGCTGGGGGAGTTAATAGATGGCTCGAATCGCCGGTGTAGATATCCCGAGGAACAAGCACGTCAGCATTGCGCTGACGTACATCTACGGGATCGGGCGGACAACCGCCTGTGGGATCTGCGAGGCAGCGGGCGTTGAGCCCGACAAGATTGTGCAGGACCTCACTCCCGAGGAGGTCGCGGCGATCCGTGAGGATATCCAGACCAATCGGAAGGTCGAGGGGGCACTCCGTGCAGAAGTGAACATGAACATCAAACGACTGATGGATATCGGTTGTTACAGGGGACAGAGACACCGTCGCGGGCTGCCTGTTCGTGGACAGCGCACCCGTACGAACGCGCGCACACGGAAGGGACCGGGTAAAAGGTTCGCTCGCCGGTAAGGCGATCTGGTGTATCTGATTTCCTGAAGAGGAGAAACACGTGGCCAAGCAGGCAGGAAAGAAGGGTAAAGGGCGACGGAAGGTCAAAAAGGTCGCCGAAGCCCATGGAGTCGCCCATATCAAGGCGACCTTCAACAATACCAACATAACGATCACGAACGAGAACGGGGACGTTATAGCCTGGTCCACTCCCGGATCCGCAGGATTCAAGGGGAGTCGAAAAGGTACCCCCTTCGCGGCTCAGATGGCTGCGGACAAGGTGGCTCGTGAAGCCATGGCTGCCGGCATGAAGTCGGTGGAGGCCTGGGTCAAGGGCCCCGGTTCAGGCAGGGAATCTGCCATCCGATCACTTCAGGCGGCCGGACTCCAGATCAAGGCGATCAAGGACGTCACACCGATCCCTCACAACGGCTGCCGCCCACCGAAGCGGCGCCGCGTCTGAGACCACAAGAAGGAACCATGAAGTAATGGCTCGATACACTGAATCAGTCTGCAAACTGTGCCGCCGGGAAGCGATGAAACTGTTCCTCAAGGGTGAGCGGTGCGTGAGTGAGAAGTGTGCCATGGAGAGGCGCGCTTATCCGCCGGGGCAGCACGGTCCGGGGATGAGACGCCGCAAGGCGAGTGACTACTCGATCCAGCTCCGTGAGAAGCAGAAGGTGAAGAGGATCTACGGAGTGGGTGAGGCCCAGTTCCGGAACTACTTTGCCAAGGCTGCCCGCGCCAAGGGGACCACTGGTGAAGTGCTCCTCACCATGCTCGAAACAAGGCTCGACAATGTTGTCTACCGCCTCGGATTCGCGGCTTCGCGACCCCAGGCCCGACAGCTCGTACGGCACCGGCACGTGATGGTGAACGGCCGGGCCGTGGATATTCCCTCCTATCAGGTGCGGGCGGGTGATGTGATCGAAGTGAAGGAACGCTCGCGGTCCATGGAGGCCATCCAGAACGCGATGAAACGATTCGGACGCCGGGGTGAACCGAGCTGGCTCTCGCTCGACAAGTCCAAGATGACCGGGCAGGTCGTGCAGGCCCCGACACGTTCCGATGTAGACCTCGAGATCAATGAGCAACTGATCGTCGAGCTCTACTCGAGGTAATCAGAGAATCAAGGAGCCTGTCGGAGAAACCGACGACAGAGCAATCCGTAGCCGGAGCGTTTCTCCGACAGGCTTCTAAGACACTATCGAACCGAAGCAACCAAGAGGTATCCGCTATATGAAGTGGAAGAACCTTACCATGCCGGAAGGCATCGAGTGGGACACCAGTGCCTACTCGCAGACATATGGCAAATTCGTCGCTGGACCCGTTGAGCGGGGATTCGGTGTAACGCTTGGCAATTCCCTGCGACGGGTGTTGCTGTCGAGTCTCCAGGGTGCGGCGATCACTTACGTGAAGCTGGACGGCGTTCTGCATGAGTTCACCAGCATTCCGGGTGTGCTTGAGGACTTCACCGACCTGATGCTGAACCTGAAGGGTGTCAGGCCCGAACTGCATGTGGATGAGCCGGTCACCATCATACTCGAGATCGATGGGCCGGGAGTGCTGACAGCGAAGGACCTGCAGCTGAGCGAATCCTTCACGATCCACAATCCCGACCAGTACCTGGCGACACTCGACGAGGATGCCTCGCTCAAGATGGATGTGACGATCGGTCACGGTCGTGGGTACATGCCGGCAGAGGATCTTGAAGACCCGGAACTTCCCATCGGCATGATCCCGCTTGATGCGATCTTCTCACCCATCGTGAAGGTCAATTACGAGGTCGAGAACATGCGCGTCGGCAGGCACACCGACTTCGAGCGCCTCACCATGGAAGTCTGGACGGACGGTTCGATCGACCCCGCGATGGCTGTGAGCCATGCCGCGAAGATCCAGAAGGATCACTACCTCGTCTTCATGGCGTTCGAAGAGGAGCCCGTGGAAGAGACGGCCCCCGAGATCGAAGAGGAGAGTCTGCGGATCCACGAACTGCTGAAGATGCCGGTGGATGAACTCGAGTTGAGTGTGCGAAGTGCCAATTGCCTCCGGGCGGCGAATATCCAGATGATAGGCAATCTTGTCCAGAAGACCGAGTCGGAGATGCTCAAGTACCGTAATTTCGGGCGTAAGTCCCTTTCCGAACTGGCCGATATCCTGCATGAGATGGGCCTCGGTTTCGGAATGGATATAGCTAAATACGAGGCCATCGAAGGCCTGATCGAGCAGGAGTAAACGATGAGGCACCGCAAGAAGGGGAGGCAGCTCTCCCGGTCAGCGTCCCACCGGAAGGCAACACTCACGAGCCTGGCTCAGTCGCTGTTCATGGAGGACAGGATCGTGACGACCGTAGCCAAGGCCAAAGAGCTGCGCCCGTACGCCGAAAAGCTGATCACCAAAGCCCGGAAAGGGGATCTTCACAGCCGCCGGGAAGTTCTGAAGCATCTCAAGCGGAAAGATGTCGTCGATCGACTCATGCATGATGTGGCCCCATCGTTCAAGGACCGTAACGGCGGGTATACCCGGATCGTGAAGCTCGGATTCCGGAAATCTGATGCCGCTGATATCGCGCTCATCGAACTGGTTGGCCGTGGCATGCAGGATGAAGAGTAGTGCCCTGTCACGCAACAACCGTGGCATTCGAGCGGCGCCGTATCCCGACCGGCTGCGTTACGCCTCCTCGCCATAGCCACCGCTATGCCTCGTCGCCACGCCTTGCCGGTCAAGCACGGCGTCACTCTCGGTGCCGACATTTGCTACGTGACATGACACTAGTGCCCTGTCACGCAGCAACCGTGGCATGACTCTGCTCAGGAGGCGGCCTCTCTAATTGCCTGAACTCTCTCTGCATCCGTTTCTGAACGTCCATTCCCGCCCCGAACACCATCCGATCCCATAGCCGGCCTATCAAGGACGAGGAGAGAGTAGATGCTGTTTGATAAACTCTCTGAGCGGGGAACGGCGTTCCTCGGTACGAAATATCCGATCATCTGCGGCGCTATGACCTGGATCAGCGACGTGACGCTGATGGACGCTGTAGCGAAGAACGGCGCGTTTCCGGTTCTGGCCGGCGGCAACATGGATCCCGATCTTTTCGAACAGGAAATCGACCGCTGCATCGATCAGCTCAAGACACCGTTCGGGGTGAACCTGATCACCATCGCGCCGAAATATCGTGCCCAGTATGAGATAGTGCTCGAGAAGGATGTGGGATTCGTGGTCTTTGCCGGCAGTTTTCCCCGCAAGGCCGATATCCAGGGGATGAAGAGAGCCGGCAAGAAGGTAATGTCATTCGCCTCGGGTGAGAGTATCGCCAGCCAGCAGATCCGGTTCGGCGCAGACGCGTTGATCCTCGAGGGGAACGAGGCCGGCGGCCATGTCGGTCATGTATCACTCATGGTCCTCCTGCAGCAGGTGCTCTTCACATTCGACCAGATACCCATATTCGTCGGAGGGGGACTCGCCACGGGGCGGATGATGGCGCACCTGATGCTGATGGGTGCTGCGGGCTGTCAGTTCGGAACCCTCTTCGTCATGACCGATGAATGCACCGCTCACGAGAATTTCAAGCAGGCCTTCGCCAGGGCGCGCTCCCGGCAGGCGGTTGCCACACCCCAGTATGACTCCCGCCTTCCGATCGTGGCTGTTCGCGCGATCAGGAACACGGGGACCGAGGACTTCGGGAAACTGCAGCTCGACCTGCTCAACCGTCTCGAGAGAGAGGAACTCTCCCGGGAAAAAGCACAGTATGAAGTCGAAAAATACTGGGTTGGCGCGCTTCGCAAGGCGGTGGTGGAAGGGGATATAGATAAGGGATCCCTGATGGCAGGGCAGAGTGTCGGGCTCGTGGGTGATGTGCGTCCGATGAAGGAAGTGATCGAACAGCTCGTCTCGGACGCCGAAGAGGAACTCGAGCGGGTAGCGGGCAGGCTCATATGACCCTTGAACCGTGGCCGGTCGAACATGAGGACCTGATCGCTGATCTTGAGATATTCGAGGCGTGGGCGGTCCACACCCGCTCCCCCCGGACCGGTGAGACCCGCCTGATGACCCGTATCAACACCAGCGACTGGATCAACATCATCGCGTTGACCCCCGATGAGGATGTGTTGCTGGTCCGGCAGTACCGTCACGGGACCAGGACATTCACCCTTGAGATCCCGGGGGGGCTGGTCGATTCGGGGGAGACTCCCGAGCAGGCCGCCATCCGGGAACTGCGCGAGGAGACCGGGTTCAAAGGGGCCTCTGTCCGTCTGATAGGAACGGTAGCGCCCAATCCGGCATTTCTGAACAACCACTGTTCCACCTTCCTGGTGGAAGGGTGCGAACGGGTCGGCGAACCTCAGCCTGATGGGGGGGAGGACCTGGAGTCAGAACTGCGACCACTCGCAGATATTCCCGGTCTCATCGCCGACGGTGAGATCATCAACGCGCTGGTGCTCTGCGCCTTCTGGTGGCTGGCCCAGGACAACCCTGACCGCTTCACGCCGTAACACATCCGCACGACAGATGACCACACGCTGCCGCTGAACAGATATCGCCCTTGATACGTATACCCTTCAGTACTGAGAAAGGGGGATATCATGAGGTTCTCAGCCTATGAGCCTCGTGGCCGCTTCCGGGCGATCAGGGCCAGACCGTACCAGTTCGATATTACGGTGATCGGCGGCGGCTTTCTGATCGTGATGGTCGGGATCACCATAGTCTCCTTTATATTTCCGCTCTTTACCCATCAGTTCTACAATGTGCCGTCTCCTGACAGTCTGATCGGTTACGATCATCTTATTGCCGCCCGTGAAGCGGGACTCGAAGGGGAAGTACTCGTCCGGTTCAGGGTCGATGATGTGGGGAAGGTAATCGATCCCATGATCGTCAAGACAACTGCTCCAGGGGTGTTCGATGCAGCCGTTCTGGATGCGGTCAGCCAGTGGAGCTATGGATCCTTCAGGCACCTGGGCAGGCGTTCAGAAATGCTGATCACTGAGCGATTCCGATTCCGGATGCCGGTTGATCCGAGGATCACTCCCTGGTGGCAGCGACCTCTTCCTATAATCCCGGAACAGGTAGTATTCGGATCGTGCGATACTCCTCCGAAACTGATACACAAGATCAACCCGGTTATTTATGCGCCCTCTCAGGATGGGAGAGTCGGAGTGATCGATACTGATACGCTCTCTCCAACCGTCAGGGAGCAATGGAGAAGGGAGTGCCTGGTCACCTTTACCATCGATGAGGAGGGCGTAGTTTCCTTCCTCGGTTTCCCGCGCCGTTCTGGTTATCGACTCGACGGATATCAACGGAAAGCGATCCGTGAAGCTGTGATGGAATGGCGATTTCTCCCTGCCACTCGAGGCGGAGTACCTGTAACCATATTGGTAGCCCAGCGGGTGGAGTACCTCTACCCATAATACGGCTACCAGTTCCAGGCGACATTGATGATGGGGAAGAGGAGCGGATCCCGTTCCGGACGGATCAGGCCGGCGCCGAGATCGGCGGAGATCTTCTTGCCGATGAAGCGGAAGCCGAGTGAGATGATCGTGTCCGTTCCCGGCTGAAGGTGATTTTCGCTGACAAGCTTCAGTTTCGGTCCCAGGCGCAGGTCACCGCCGACGAACAGCGATACTCCCTCAGCGATACTGAGCTGGTTCCCCATCGAGTTCTCGAAATAACTGTAACCCGCTCCTCCGGTGATCGACCTGTTGTCATCCCCGATAGTGACCACACCGTAGAACATCCCCCAGATATCAGAACCGCCAATGACGGTCATGGCCGCCACTGCCGCTTCAAATCTTCTCCCGGTGGGCAGGTTGTACTTCCCCGACACGATCCAGGCCCGGGAACCGTCTGCCTCAGTCATCAGGGTCGTTCCGGCCGAGAGGACAAGATCCCCGGTCATCGTGAGGGTGAGCATCGGCGCGATCAGCTCATACAGGGTGACAGCTCCCCGGCGAGACGGCGTGATGCGGGCCGTCGGCGCGAAGAAGAGTCGTCCGCCGTTCGGGTCGGTATCCCACGACCGGTTACTCTCTGCTCCGGTGGTGCGGGTGGATATCTCCTGGGCGGCCGGAGTGGACGGGAGACTGACGATCAGGACCGATGTCAGTACGAGTGTCAGGAATCGTGTCATGGCTGATCGGGCGGCCCATATCGATCCGGTTGAAACACTCAGGAGTGAGTGAGGGCCTGCTGAGTATTTCATTCGTACTGGGCTCCCAGCAGCGCGAGGCGACGCCGGACCTCGTCGGCATCGTAGCCTTCCTTGTACTTCCAGAGCAGGGACTTGTAGATGTTGATCGCCCGGTCGGGGCGGCCGAGATCCTCCCAGTCGCGACCGAGCTGGAGAGCGCTGTTGATCCAGAGACCCGAATGGACACCCTCCATCTTGAGCAGTCGGTTCCGTGTCTCCGCGGCCCGTTCCCGGTCCCTGATATGGTCGGAGAGGATCTCCACGATCCGCAGCTGCGCCTGCCAGTCGGTCGGGTCCTTGATGACGGCCTCGGAGAACCACTCGATCGCCTCCTCGAAGCGTTCACGCTGCACGAGCGCCTCCCCCTCACTGTGGGCTCGCGCCGTCCTGCCCGATTCGGGCCAGAAAATGTGGCCGAATACCTTCCGCACGACGGTCTCGATGATGTCATAGAAAATCCAGCCGATTACAGGGCAGAGAAAGGCGATGATCCGGAATGTCGTGCTGAGAGCGGGCTTGTGAGGCAGGAAGATGGACCAGAGGTAGAACGCGAAGAATCCGTACGCTCCCATCAGTACCGTCATTTTGATCCGGAGGGGGAAATCCCGATCGAACGGATCGCGGATACGGAATCGTTTTTTCTTCTTCTGACTGTTCTGATCGGTCATGGGATCGGTACATCTTACCATTTTCCAGGAAGCGGTTCAAATCAGATGGCAATGACGAGTAATGGTTGACAGGAGGCCTTCTGTGATTCTGCTTCGTTTGATGAGGGGGGGTGCAGGGGATGATGGAAACCATCACAGGGATACTCACGGCGGCATGGCAGATCCTGCTCGATTCCTCTCCTTTTGTTCTCTTCGGCTTCCTGGCGGCGGGTATCATCAAGGCCTTCGTTCCCGATGACGCGGTGTCTCGCCACATGGGAGAGAAGAGCGCGGCGTCTGTGATCAAAGCCTCCCTCCTGGGGATACCGCTCCCCCTCTGCTCCTGCAGTGTTCTGCCAACCGCCATCAGTCTCCGCAGGCAGGGCGCCAACAAGGGAGCCTCGGCGGCTTTCCTGGTATCCACTCCCGAGTCGGGTGTTGATTCCATCGCAATAACCTGGGCACTGCTCGACCCGGTCATGACTGTAGCACGCCCGATATCCGCCTTCATCACGGCAACCGTCACCGGTCTGGCGATCAACGCTCTCCCGGAGGATGAGCCGGGTCAGCCGGAACCTGACTCCGGTTCCCCGGACGGGCAGCCGGAAGAGGAGACAGGATGTGGTTGCGGCGCCGCGGGGTGTGAGTCCGATCCAATCGAATCGGAGGGGAAGCGGACAACTGCGCGGCGGCTCATGGATGGGATCGCCTATGCGTTCAATGATCTCCTCAGTGAGATCGGCGGGTGGCTGCTGATCGGTCTGGGGATCGCGGGTGTGATCACCTGGCTGCTGCCGGCCGATCTGCTCACCGAACATATCGGTGGTGAGATAACATCGCTTCTCCTGATGCTGCTGGTGGGGATACCGCTCTATATCTGCGCGACGGCCTCCACACCGATCGCCGCTGCCCTGGTTCTGAAGGGACTCTCCCCGGGCGCAGCGCTCGTTTTCCTGCTGGCGGGACCGGCAACCAACGCAGCCACCCTCACGGTCGTCCTGAAACACTGGGGAAGGAAAGCCACAGTCGCTTACCTTTTTTCGATCAGTATCTGCGCCCTGGCTCTCGGCTGGATCCTCAATCGGATCTATGCCGCTGCTGGTCTTGACATCACGCGGTGGGTGCAGGCCGGAGGTGAGAGCGTGGGCGGTCTGTTCTCGATCCTCTGCTCGATAGTGCTCCTGATTCTGATCGTGCGATGTCTCCTGCGCAAGAGAGCAGTCTCCGCCAGATAATCGAGATTATATTAGCACTGCTATTGAATTATATCTCCGTCGTGTGGTATGATTCCGGAGAGCGCTCACCCTGGTCTGGAGGCATGCTGTGATCGGCCCCCTCGTCAAGAGAGGCAGTTTCATCTCACTGGCTCTTATAATCGTGCTGCTCCTGCCCACCGTCTGTCTGGCCCAGCAGCAACAGAGAAGGCCCCAGCGCGGGGGAGGTATGTTCGCGGAGTTCCCCAACCGGACGCCGAAAGTCGGCGAAGTCGCACCTGATTTCACCTTGAGGACCCTTGATAATGAGACCTTCACACTGAGTGATGCGTTCGCTGAGGGCCCCGTCGTCATAGAATTCGGTTCCTTTACATGACCGCCCTACAGGCGGTTGGCAACCGCCGTTGAAGAGCAAAGGGCGAAATACGAGGGCAAAGTGACCTTCATCATCCTCTATCAGCGGGAGGCGCATCCGGAGCAGATGATGTTCGCTGACATCAAACAGCCTGAGACCTATGAGCAGCGCGTGACGCTCGCCCAGAGGACCTGTGACGAACTCAGCGTGGCGACGACGATCGTCATCGATGGTATGGATAACGCGGTGCGTGAAGCATACGGAGGCCTGCCGAACAGCGCCTACATCATCGAGAAGGGCGGCAAGATCGTTCACAAGGAGGGCTGGGCGGCGCCCGCTGAGTGGAATGAGTACCTCGACAAACTGCTGAAGGGGGATATCCGCTGAAAGAGATCGATTGATCGGATCGCGCTGCCGACCGACAGCACAACTCCTCCCGTCAGGTTGAAGCCCTGTCGGGGGGAGTTTTCTTATGCATCTGAAGAGCCTTGTAGAATTGATCGATATGAACAAGACTGACTCCTCGTAACACCCTGACATCCCGCTGAGAGGAAAACAATGAAGAGCATCACCGGTCGGATCTCCCTTGTCACTCTGATGCTGATCGTGTTCCCGTGTTTCCTGTCGGCGCAGAACGCTGTTCCGACGCCCGAATCGGTCCTCGGGTTCAAGCCGGGTGCCGACTTCAGGCTCTTCACCTACGAAGAGGGAATCGACTATCTCCGTCGAGTGGAGGAGGCAACCGACCGGCTGGAACTCATCGAAGTCGGCAGGACGACGAACGGTCGGTCAATGTACATCGCGCTCATCTCATCGGCCGGGAACCTCAATAACATCGATCGGTACCGGGAGATATCACTGCGACTGGCACACCCTGAAGGATTGAGCGACGGGGAAGCGCTCCGTCTGGCGCGGGAGGGCAGGGCGATCGTCCACATCGACGGCGGCATGCATTCGAGCGAAGTGGCCGACCACCAGCACACGATCCAGCTCGCCTACGATCTTGTTACCGGCGACGACGATCCCGAGATCGCGGCGATCCTTGAAAACGTCATCTTCATTCTCTGGCCGACGCTCAATCCCGAAGGTCAGACAATGGTGGCTGAGTGGTACATGTCGAACGTCGGCACTCCGTTCGAGGTGTCGTCGATGCCCCGGCTCTACCAGGAGTACGTAGGGCACGACAACAACCGTGACGGCTACATGCTGAATATGATCGAGTCGCGGGTGATCACCCGGGTCCTCCGGGAGTGGGAACCGCAGATTCTCTACAACCACCACCAGACCGCGCCCTTTCCGACGAGGATATGGATCCCGCCCTTCGCCGAACCGGTTTCACCCCATGTCCACCCGCTCATGTGGCGTACGGTGAACCTGATGGGTATGTCGATGTCACAGGCGCTCGAGGAACGGGGCCAGGAGGGGGCCACCCACATGGGTACCGGGTTCGATGACTGGTATCCCGGTTTTATGGATCACGCCAACAGCTTCCACAACATCGCATCATTCCTCACCGAGACCGGGCTCTACCGGTTCGCCACACCCCATTTCTATACCGTGAACGATTTCCCGGAGGACAAGCGGGACCTGCGTCCCGAGTCGCTCTATCCCAGCCCGTGGCAGGGAGGCTGGTGGAGGCTCGGTGACGCCTGCGCCTACATGAACACTGCCTCGATCTCCGTCCTCGATTTCGCGGCCAAGTACAAGATCGACGTGCTCTACAACCGCTATCAGGCGGGACGCGACATCATCGCTCACTACCGTGAGAATCCACCGTACGCCTACCTCATTCCCCAGGAGCAGCGGGATCCGGTCGCGCCGGTGGAACTCCTCCGGCGGCTGACCTTCAACGGCATCGAGGTTGACCAGCTGACGCGGGCGGTGGAGTTCGAGGGATTCTCCTATCCTGCCGGCACCTGGGTGATCCCGATGGACCAGCCCTTTGCGAACTTCGTCCGGCAGCTCTTCGATATCCAGGAGTATCCCGATCTGCGACAGTACGAGGGCGGACCGCTGGACCAGCCGTACGACGTGGCCGGCTGGACACTTCCCCTGCAGATGGACGTCCGCGTCGTGGCAGCCGCGACGCCTCTGACTGATGATTTCCGCGCGGCCCTGGAACCGGTGAGCGGAGCCGCGGTTGCCTGGGATGATGAGGGGGTAGTCGGAGCCACCTTCGATTCGTCTCCCGATGTCGGGTTCGATACCAGTGTGGTGGCTGCGGGAATAGTGCCCCGGGACGGGGGCATGGCGGGCCGTGGTACCGGTGTGATCCTCGATCCCGCCCAGAACAACGTATTCCGGGTACTCACGGCTGCCTGGGAACTGGGCGGTGAGGTCCAGTTCATTCCCGGTGTTGAAGGAAGCGGTGGTCACCCGGGTGGGAGTGGATCGTATTTCGTGACCGGTCTCCAGGAATCGATACAGCGGGACCTTCTGCGGGAATTCTCGGTACGGGGGAACCGTGGTTCACCAGCCGGAACAAGCCTGCAGAAGCCCCGGATCGCCCTCTACGATCCGTGGGGAGGAAGCATGGACGCGGGCTGGACGCGATGGGTGTTGGACATCTACGGGTTCGGTTACACCGTAATCCGACCGGGGGATGTGCGTGCCGGCAGGCTCAGCGAGCGTTTTGATGTCATCATCCTGGCCGATATCCGAAGCGAACAGATCCTCAACGGAATGGCGAAGGGTTCGGTGCCGGAGCGATACGCCGGAGGAATCGGCTCGTCGGGAGTGCGCGCCATCGACACGTTCGTGCATGAGGGCGGAACCCTGGTGTGCATGAACGGCAGCTGCGCGTTCGCGATCGATGAGTTAGATCTACCGGTGAGGGACATCACGCGGGACGCACCCCGGGAGGAACTATTCATGTCGAGTTCGATCCTGGCAGCCATCGCCGATCCACACCACCCGGTGATGGCGGGGATGCCGGTGAGCGCGAAGATCTTCACCGGCCGCAGTCCGGTATTCACGACCGAAGAAGGATTCAGGGGGAGCGCCATACTCAAATACGAGGAGTCGCGCTCTCCGCTTCTCTCCGGGTACCTGATGGGGGATGAGCATATCAGGGGCTACGCGGCGGCGCTCGATGTGCGTGTCGGCGGGGGACATGTCGTTCTGCTCGGTTTCCGGCCGCAGTGGCGGGGACAACCGTTCGGAACCTTCCGGATACTGATGAATGCCGCTCTCTTCCACGGATCGGTCGCCGCTGATGCGGCGGGTTCTCCCGGATTCTGGAGTCCTCCGAAGGATGAGGAGAAGTGACGGGATAGACCGGGCGGAGAGTAGTACCTATATTCTTGTTGCTGCCGAAAAACCACGCGGGCGGGATCAAAGGACAGCGGATGCCTGAGAACGGGGACAGAAAGGGTTCGATCGACCAGGAGCTGGATCTCGAGCCGGAGCACACGTACCGTGACAGACCGGTCGGAGCCGGCGCCGACCGACTCTGGGCTCCCTGGCGGATCGTCTACTTCACCGAACCGCGGCCGGACGAGTGTGTTTTCTGTACCCTCCCGGCCGACCAGGAGAGCCCTGTCGAGGAGACACTGATCCTCTGTCGCTTCGGCAGCACCTATGTCGTCATGAACAAGTACCCATACAACACCGGGCACCTGATGGTGGTCCCCTACGAACACACCGATAACATCCAGGACCTCGCTCCGGCCGTACATGCGGAGATGTTCGAGGCGGCAGCCCTCTGCATGGATGTGATCAGAGAGGCGCTTAACGCCCAGGGGTTCAACATCGGCCTCAATCTGGGAAAGGCGGCCGGTGCCGGGATTCTCGAACACCTCCACCTGCATGTCGTTCCCCGGTGGATGGGTGACACCAACTTCATGCCGGTACTCATGGACACAAAAGTCCTCTCGGAGGATCTTGCCGGAACCTACAAACGTCTGCGGCCGGGATTCGACCGCAGAGCAACCCAGCGATAGCCATGCCTACACCGTTCGCAGATCGATTGCAGGACCTCCGCTCCCGGGTGGACGAACTCGGGAGGTTTCTTTGAGGTCGCCGAGAAGGAACAGACCCTCAAGACATTAGATGCAAAGATGATCGAACCCGGCTTCTGGGATAACCATGAAACCGCGCAGCTGGTCATCGACCAGGTGAAAATCACCAGGACCCCGGTAGAGGCCTGGAAGGCCATCACCGAGCGCCTTGGGGACCTTGAGGCGATGGAGGAACTCCTCTCCGAAGAACACGATCCGGGGATGGAGAAGGAACTCGAGCAGGGTGTCGCCAGGGTGGAGCACGATGTGGAGCGGCTTGAATTCACCAGCATGCTCTCCGAACCCGAAGATCAGATGGGCGCGATCCTCACCATCCATCCCGGAGCCGGTGGTGTCGATTCACAGGATTGGGCCGAGATGCTCTTCCGCATGTACTCCCGCTGGATCGAGCGAGCGGGGTATAAACAGGCGGTTCTCGACTACCAGCCGGCTGAAGAGGCCGGTGTGAAGGACGTCACCCTCGAGATCGAGGGCGCCTGGGCCTATGGATACCTCAAATCAGAATCGGGTGTGCACCGGCTCGTCCGGATCAGTCCCTTCGACTCGAATTCCCGAAGACATACCTCGTTCGCGAGCGTATTCGTCACTCCGGCCATTTCGTCTGACATCACCGTGGAGATCGATGAAGCCGACCTCCGTATCGATACGTACCGGGCGAGCGGGGCGGGCGGACAGCACGTGAACAAAACCTCGAGCGCGGTGCGGATCACACACCTGCCGACGAAAATAGTGGCCCAGTCACAGTCGGAACGGTCACAGCATCGCAACCGGGAGATGGCCATGAGGATTCTCCGCTCCCGTCTCTACCAGCTCGAACTGGAAAAACGACGCGAGCGGGATAACAAACTGGCCGCCAAACAGATGAAGATCGAATGGGGCAGTCAGATCCGATCGTACGTACTGCATCCCTATAATATGGTGAAGGACCATCGCACCGATGTTGAGACATCGAGCGTGCAGAACGTTCTGGATGGCGATCTCGACAAATTCATCGAGGCGTATCTCGTCTGGGTGAAGAAGGAGGGGTAAGAAGATCGACGACTATTCGATGAACCGGTATATTGGCCCGATCGTGGGCCGCAAACACAAAGGGTTGTGAGGACAGGTGACTGAGAGAGAACCGGACACAGGCGCATCAGTACCCGGGGATTCCCCGTCAACCGGGTACGACCAGTACATAGCCGCCAGGCGTCAGAACCTCAACGCGCTCCGGCAGATGGGAGTTGAGCCGTATCCCTGGAGGTATGAGACGACACACAGTGTCGCTGAGGTGCTGGAGCGGTGGGGGGAACTGGCTGTGGAAGATGAGTCGGCTGATGATCCTGTGCAGGTGTCGCTGGCCGGACGCCTTGTCGCTCTCCGCTCCCACGGGAAGACCCTCTTTGCCGACCTCCTCGATGCCACCGACCGGATCCAGCTCTACATAAAGAAGGATATCGTTGGAGATGCCTCTTTCGGGATAGCGGGATGTCTGGATCTTGGTGACTGGCTCGGAGTTGAAGGCACCCTGATGGTAACGAGAATGGGCGAGAAGACGGTGCGGGTAACAGGGTTGACGGTGCTCTCCAAATCGCTCAGGCCGATTCCCACCCCGAAGACGGTGATCGATCCCGAGACCGGTGAGGAGAAGACATTCGATGCCTTCACCGACAAAGAAGCCCGCTACCGTCACCGGTATGTCGATCTCTTCGTGAATCCGGAAATACGGGAGGTGTTCCGCACACGCGCACAGCTTATCTCATCTCTTCGGGACTACCTGAACAATCGCGGCTTCCTCGAGGTGGAGACTCCGGTTCTTCAGATGCTGCACGGTGGCGCGAGCGCCCGCCCCTTCGTGACCCATCACCACACCCTCGATATGGAGATGTACCTCAGGATCGCCATCGAACTGCACCACAAGCGGCTCATTGTGGGCGGCCTCGATCGCGTCTATGAGATCGGGCGCATCTTCCGGAATGAGGGCCTCGATCGCCGGCACAACCCCGAGTTCACGATGCTCGAGCTCTACCAGGCGTTTGCCGATTACAACGATATCATGGTGCTCGTGGAAGAGATGTTCGCCAACTGGTGTGAAACGGTCTTCGGTGGACGAACGACCGTTACCTGGGATGGTCACGAGATCGATGTGGCCCCGCCATTTCCGCGGAAATCGTATCTGGGACTCATCACCGAACACAGCGGGATCGACACCGCCACTCTCGATGACGAGGAACTGCAGAGAGCCCTGGAGGAAGCAGGAGTCGATACGGAGGGGCAGATGGGCAGGGGGGGGCTCCTTGATGAAGCCTTCGGGCATTTCGTGGAGCCGCACCTGATCCAGCCGGTGTTCGTTATCGACTATCCCGTGGAACTGAGCCCTCTGGCCAAGCGTCACAGGAAGGAGCCGGGACTCACGGAACGCTTCGAACTGATCATCGTGGGAATGGAATTCGCGAACGCGTTCAGCGAGCTGAACGATCCCGATGATCAGCGTGAACGCTTCATGGCCCAGCTGAAACTTCTGGAACTCGGGGATGAGGAGGCGCAGCGGCTGGATGAGGACTTCATTCGCGCGCTCGAGTACGGTATGCCGCCGACCGGCGGCCTGGGAGTCGGTATCGACCGGGTAACCATGCTGTTTACCGATCAGCGGTCGATCCGCGACGTCATCCTCTTTCCGACCCTGAGGCCGGAAGAGGGCCGCAGCCCGGAGTAACCGGAGAGGGATTCCGCAGGTGCGCTACGAGACCTTCATCGCCCTTCGCTACCTGCGCAGCAGGAGGCGCACCGGTTTCATCTCCATCATCACTTACTTCTCCATCGGTGGCGTGGCGATCGGCGTGGCGGCACTGGCGATCGTTCTCTCTGCGATGAACGGCCTCGAGACCGAGGTTCGACAGAAGATCATCGACACCGACGCCCACCTCAAGGTGGTCACCTTCCATAACCGTGGCATCGAAGGGGATGCCTGGCCCGCGCTGATCGATTCGATCCGGATGGTCGACGGGGTCATCGGCGTTACCCCTTTTATCGAAACAGAGGGACTCATCGTCGGCGCCCAGCAGAAGACCGTGGTGATCAGGGGGATCGATCCCGCAACGGCCGATGATGTCTACCGTCTTTCACCCACGATTCAGTGGGGGAGCATGGACCTCGGAATCTTCAGGAAGAAGCGGGTGGATACCGACACCTATACGGTGGATTACGCCGGCATCATTGTGGGCTATAACCTCAGTCAGAATGTCGGGAACGTGGGGCAGGAGGGCTACCTGGCTATTCTTCCCCGGGGGGAGGGTGGCTCCTCATTCCCGCTCATGCCCAGCGCCCGCTACAAGAACTTCAAGGTCACCGGTGTCTTCAAGACCGGGCTCTACGAATATGATAGCGCCTACATTTACATGGGGATCGAGAACGCCCAGGATCTCATGGGTTTCGGGAACAGGGTTACCGGGCTCTCGATCCGGGTCGACGACATGTGGGAGGTGAACCGGCTCCAGCGCGAAATAGACGACCTGCTGCCCTATCCCTACACCACCTATTCCTGGATCGACCAGAACAAGAACCTCTTCGCCTGGATGACGATCGAGAAATGGCTGATGTTCATCGTGCTGGGGCTCATCATCATGGTGGCGGCCTTCAACATCATCTCGACACTCATCATGGTGGTCCTCGAGAAGAAGAAGGATATCGGGATCCTGAAGGCGATGGGTGCCACCCGGAAGAGTATCCAGCGCATCTTCACGTACCAGGGTATGATCGTGGGGGTGATCGGGACCGCCATCGGACTTGTTCTTGGCTATGGATTCTGCTGGGCTCAGCAGACCTTCCGGCTCATATCGATTCCCCCCGATGTCTATTTCATCGACGCGGTCCCCATCGACATGCGTCTGCTCGACTTCATCCTGATCGTGACGCTCAGTCTCCTGCTCTCCCTCTTCGCGAGTCTCTACCCGGCCCGCCGCGCCGCCGCGCTCGTGCCGGTGGAGGCGATCCGTAATGAGTAGCTCCCTTCCGCCACTCACCGGTAACGGGGTCAATCCGATCGTTCGGATCGAGGAAGTCTGGAAGGAGTTCCCGACCGCCGCGGAGCCGCTGAAGGTCCTGCGAGGCGTGGATCTGGAAGTCGCGGCCGGGGAGATCGTGACGATCGTCGGGGCCTCCGGAAGCGGGAAGAGCACGCTGCTGAACATCATCGGCGCTCTCGATCGCCCGACTTCAGGGACTGTGAGGGTTGCTGGAAGGGATCTCAATACCCTCTGGGATGAGGCGCTCGCGGAGCTGAGGAGCAGGCATATGGGCTTTGTGTTCCAGTTCCACCACCTCCTGCCGGAGTTCTCGGCCCACGAGAACGTGGCGATGCCCGCGCTCATAGCCGGAATCGCTCGTGAGGAAGCCATGGAGCGGGCTCTGGAACTGCTGGGAAGCGTCGGGCTGGCGGAGCGGGCGGATTATCAACCGGCGAAACTCTCAGGTGGTGAGCAGCAGCGGGTGGCGGTCGCGCGGGCTCTGTCGAACAACCCCGGACTTCTTCTCGCGGATGAACCCTCAGGGAACCTCGACAGCGTGACGAGCGAGAGCCTGCACGAACTGCTCTGGGAACTGAACGAACTGGAAGGCCAGACCCTTATTCTGGTAACGCACAATCAGGATCTGGCTTCACGATCAACGCGTGTGCTTGAACTGGCCGATGGTCGGCTGAATTCCTGATTCTCATCCACGTCCGGCCGAGGAGCCTGTCGGGGAAACCGTCGATAGCGAGGGTTACGCTGGCGCTGGATGGCAAGGCGGTCGAGCGGAAAGACCGGAGACGTAGCCACTGTGCTACGTCGAGGACGTTCTGTGAAGACCAACGTAGCCAGCCGGATGCCAGCGAAAACCACAGCCGGAGTGTTTCTCCGACAGGCTCCTATATCGAGGAGTGATATTGCATGCTCTGTCAGGATTGCGGACAGCGGGTATCCACGGTGATTTTCACCGAGGTCCGTGAGGGGAGGAAGGAAACCCTTCATCTCTGTCAGAACTGTGTGGCTGAACGGGGCATCCCGTCGCCGGCCCTGAATGATCCCGTTCAGGTTGACCAGGTATTCAGGGATCTCCTGGGGCGTTTGGGTGAGGAGGAGGGTTCCTACAACGGGAGCCACCCCCTCGATGCCGAGACCTGCCGGAAATGCGGCTGGTCGTTCGGCAGGTTCCGCCAGACCGGATTGCTGGGCTGTCCGCAGTGTTATCGGAGTTTCGAGGAGCCGCTGAGGGATCTGCTGAGACGGATTCACGGTTCGGAGGAACATCTGGGGAAGGTGTACTCACACGGACCGGATCTCTCACGGGAGCAGGATATGGATGATCTGCAGCAGGATCTCCAGGCCGCGGTCGAACGGGAGGATTTTGAGATGGCTGCTTCCCTTCGGGATCGAATCCAGCACATGGAAGACGGGGATAGCGGAGTGTGAACGGGGGAATCCAGACAACTCTCCAGGAGATGAGCGCCGCGGCGCCCTCCTGGTTCACCTCCGAACGCTTGAAGGGGGAAGAGGTAATACTCACCACCCGCTTGCGGCTGGCCCGGAACCTGAATGGAAAGGTGTTCCCGCATCAGGCGCTGGAGGAGGAACGGGAAGTGTTGCTCAGAACGGTATGGGACGCCTGTGATTCAGTGGAATCGCTCACGGGCACTCTGAGGATTTCGATGACTGATCTGACGTGGGAAGATCGCCGCTTTCTCGTGGAACGATTCCTGGTCGATCCCGTCATGACCGAGACAGAGGGGTCCCGCGGGGTTGCCCTGAACAACGGGGAGAACCTCACGGTGCTGGTCAATGAGGAGGATCATGTCAGGGTGCAGTCCAATTCACCCGGTCTCTCACCCGATGTTGCCTGGACGATCCTCGACAGGGTGGATGACACTCTGGGTGAGGTGCTGACCTGGGCGTACCGGGACAGAATCGGCTATATTACCGCCTCACCGACAAACGTGGGGACCGGGCTGAGAATGAGTCTCCTGATTCATCTGCCGGCACTGGTTCTCACAAATGATATCGAGAACGTTCTCAGGAAGGCGACCGGTTACGGGATGCGGGTACGGGGAGTGTATGGTGACGGTTCCGCGGTCTTCGGAAACCTGTTCCGGTTGTCGAATGACCCGACACTGGGACGTTCGGAAGAAGATATCATGAGGTCGGTCTCCGGTACGGCTCATCAGCTGGAGAAATACGAGCTCGATGCCCGGGAGACCGTATGGCGGGAAGCCCGTGCCCAGCTTGAAGACAAGATCCACAGGGCTTACGGTATATTGCGATCCGCGCGAGTTCTTTCGCAGCGGGAAGGAATGAACCTGTTGAGCGCCGTACGGCTGGGAGTGAACATGGATGTGTTGTCAGGCGTTGAATTACATAGATTAGATACACTAACTATCCTTACGCAGCCCTCTCACCTCGACCGGAGAGCGGGACATGTGCTGGAGGCAGGCGAGCGCGACATTCTCAGGGCTGAGGTGGTCCGCGACAGTCTGGCTTCCGGGAGGAACTGAGTCAGATGAATGACATGTTTACAGATCGTGTAAAGCGGGTGATGCAACTCGCCCGTGAAGAGTCTGCCCGACTGGGGCACGACTATATCGGAACCGAGCATTTCCTGCTGGGGATCATCAGGGACGGCGAAGGTGTCGCGGTGAATGTTCTGGAGAACCTCGGTCTCGATCTGGACGAAGTCAGGCAGAGCATCGAGGACGCGACAGCCACGGTGGGCGGTTCCATGACGATAGGGCAGGTGCCGTTCACCCCCCGGGCGAAACAGGTCCTCGAAATAGCGGCCTACGAGGCACGGGCTCTGAAGAGCAAATTCGTGGGAACCGAACATCTGCTGCTGGCGCTGGTGAAGGACAAGGACGGTTCCGCTTCTCAGATCCTGTCTGCCTTCGGCATCAACTACAAGATGATCAAGGATGAGATCCTGAAGGTTGGCGGGGAGGAGGGCTCCGAGCGTCTCGACCTCAAGCCGGGCAAGTCGAAGACTCCCTTCCTCGACCATTTCGGACGAGATCTCACGCAGCTGGCAGAACGGGGTGAACTCGATCCCACGATCGGCCGCGAACGCGAGATCGAGCGGATCGCGCAGATCCTGAGCCGCCGGAAGAAGAACAACCCGGCGCTGATCGGAGAGCCGGGGGTGGGCAAGACCGCCATCGTCGAGGGGCTCGCCCAGAAGATCGTGAACCGCTCGGTACCGAAGGTGCTGGATAACAAGCGGGTCATCTCGATCGACATGGGCTCACTCGTGGCGGGTACGAAGTTCAGGGGGCAGTTCGAGGAACGACTGAAGACAGTGATGGCCGAACTGCGAAGCGCGAAGAACATCATCATCTTCATAGACGAACTCCACACGATAGTGGGAGCGGGCTCAGCCGAGGGTACGCTCGATGCCAGCAACATGTTCAAGCCGGCGCTCGCCCGGGGAGAACTGCAGTGCATCGGTGCCACCACACTCGATGAGTACCGGAAGACGATCGAGAAGGACGGAGCGCTTGAGCGGCGGTTCCAGACCGTCATGGTCGATCCGCCCGACACCGATGAGACCGTCGATATCCTCAAAGGACTCCGGTCACGGTATGAAGAGCATCACCAGGTGATCATCACCGACGAGGCGATCGAAGCGGCCGTCCAACTTGCCGACCGCTACATCAGCGACCGCTTCCTGCCCGACAAGGCGATCGACGTGATTGACGAGACGGGCAGCCGCGTGCACCTGAAAAAATACACCTTCCCTCCCGAGATCCGTGAGATCGAGGAACGGTTGAAGAGCGTGCGGGAGGACAAGGAGTCGAGCGTCAAGAACCAGGAGTTCGAAAAGGCAGCCGAACTGCGCGACCAGGAGCGGAAGACACGGGAGGAACTCGAGGAGGCGAAGCGGGACTGGGAGGCTTCGATCCAGGAGACGAAGGTTTACGTGACCGAGGCCGACGTGAGTGAAGTCGTCTCCGGCATGACCGGTATCCCGCTCTTCCGGCTCGCCAGTACCGAGTCGGAGAAGCTCCTCAACATGGAGGACGAACTCGGCCAGCGCGTGATCGGCCAGAAGGAGGCGATATCGGCGGTCACCCGGGCCATCCAGCGTGCCCGCGCGGGCCTCAAGGATCCGAACCGGCCTATCGGCTCGTTCGTCTTCCTCGGCCCAACAGGTGTGGGAAAGACCGAGACGGCGCGCGCCCTGGCCGAGTTCCTCTTTGACGATACGGACAGCCTGGTGCGGATCGACATGAGCGAGTACATGGAGAAGTTCTCCGTCTCTCGCCTGATCGGCTCGCCTCCCGGGTACGTCGGGTATGAGGAGGGCGGTCAGCTCACCGAAAAAGTGCGTCGCAAACCGTACTCGGTGATCCTGCTCGATGAGATCGAGAAGGCACACCCGGAGGTGTTCAATATCCTGCTCCAGGTTCTCGACGACGGTCACCTCACCGATGGTCTCGGCCGGAAAGTCAACTTCCGGAATACCATCCTCATTATGACAAGCAACATCGGTACCCGTGACCTCGAGAAGGGACGCTCACTCGGGTTCCAGCCCGACGATCCGAACCTCAACTACGAAAAACTCAAGGACAGGGTCCTTGAGGAAACAAAGAAGATATTCAATCCCGAGTTCATGAACCGACTCGATGAAACGATCGTGTTCCACAAGCTCGGCCGGGAGGAGATCGACAAGATCATCGAGCTGATGCTCAAAGAGCTGCAGGAGCGGATGAGCGAAAAGAAGCTCACCCTGCACCTCACGGCTCCGGTCAAGGAACTCATCGCCGAGCAGGGATTCGATCCTGCCTACGGAGCCAGGCCACTGCGCCGGACCATTCAGAAACTCATCGAGAACCCCTTGAGTGAAGAGATCATCAGGGGTCGTATCGAGGAAGGAAGCGTTGTCCGCGTGAGCCGCAAGGGAGACGAACTGGTATTCACCTCCTCAGAGAAAGAGGAGCATCCAGCAACAACAGGGAGCAATGAATAGTGGCACGAAAGACAGCGCTTATCTGGATCATCGCAATAGCTATCACGCTTTCTTCAGCTTACTATCAGCGGAGAACAGGCCCCACCTATGAGATCAGGGGGGATTTCGATCTGGCCGGCCAGACGATTTCCTACAGGATGGAGCGTACCTGGGAAGGGGATACCGACCAGCAGGTGTCGGTAGATGTGCCATCAGAGGCATTCTCGGGGATCGTGGAGTGGAAGCGGCACAAGGTCGAGGAAGCATGGACCACCGTTCCCATGACGTTCAGCGAGGGGAATCTCGCCGGCCATCTGCCGAACCAGCCCCCGGCGGGCAAGCTCGATTACACCGTGACCATCTCCTCGGGCGGAGAGGAACACACCATCTCCAACAAGGGGAGGTCGATCGTCACCCGCTTCAAGGGGGTCGTACCCATCTGGGTCCTGCTTCCTCACATCCTGTTCATGTTCGTCGGCATGATGTTCAGCACCAGGACGGGTCTCGAGGCGATTTTCAAACGGGACAACCTGAAGCGCCTGATCATCACCACCTTCACACTTCTCTTCCTCGGCGGGATGATTCTCGGTCCCGTGGTCCAGAAGTTCGCCTTCGGCGCTCTCTGGACCGGGATACCCTGGGGCTGGGACCTGACCGACAACAAGACGCTGCTGTTCATGATAGCCTGGGGTTGGGCGCTCTGGACGGTCCTGAAGGATAAAAACGCCCGCGGTCCGGCGCTTATCGCCTCCATCGTCACCATCATCGTCTACCTGATCCCTCACTCGGTGATGGGCTCGGAGATCGACTACACCACCGAGGGGATGCTGTAGGAGAATACTCCAGCGCGGAGAACTTCAGACCAATCCTCTGATAATCGCATGGTCGCAGGTTCGAATCCTGTCCCCGCTACCAATCGTGGAATTCTGAATTCCCTCACAAAATCTCATCGAGTCTGTTCAGGATAGTTTCAAAGTATTCCGGTTTTAATGAACGGATTGATTTTCCAGGTATTCCCACCCATTCAGGATGAATGTCATAATGTGCCAGAGAGGCCCGGAATTCCTCCATGAAAACGCCCGCGCCGGGTACAGATTCAATATCCTTTGCATAACCTTTTTTAACATATGAGTTGAGAGTGGTGGTTATCTGCTGGTGATTCATCAGTTGGCATCGACTCGAAGCCCGCTGAGGCTTACTTTTCTGGTGTACGGTTCAATAATTATGGTGATGCATCGACGCTTGAATGCCACGGGGGAATCATCCAATGAAGTCTCTTGCCAGCTCTGCCGTTCTCATCTTCCTGCTCGGAGCCATTTCGTGCGCCTCGCTGGGAGGCAACCCGCTTCTGGAAGAGTGGGATACTCCATTCGGCGTGCCGCCGTTCGATATCATTCAGGAGCGGCACTATCTCCCGGCATTCCGGACGGCCATGGCCGATCACCAGGCGGAGATCGCCGCCATCATCAACAACGGTGAAGAGCCGACGTTCGCCAATACGATCGAGGCCCTCGATATCAGCGGCAAGACCCTGACACGAGTCGCCAACGTCTTCTTCGCCGTCGAGGGCGCCCACGGCAACGATGAGCTGCGCGAGATCGCCAGCACCATCGCGCCGGAACTCGCAGCTCATGGGGACGATATCACCCTCAACCGGGACCTCTACGAGCGGGTGAACACGGTCTACGAGGAGCGTGGTTCCCTGGATCTGGGTCCGGAACAGCTGCGATTGCTTGAAGAGACCCACAAGGGGTTCGTCAGGAGCGGTATCGGTCTTGGTGACGAGGCGCAGACACGCCTGCGGGAGATCAACAGCGAGCTGGCGGAACTCTCGCAGACCTTCGGCCAGAACCTGTTGAAGGAGACCAACGAGTTCTCCATTCATGTGACCGACAGAGCCGATCTGGGTGACCTGCCGGCGAATCTGGTTGCCGCCGCCGCCGAAGAGGCCGAACGCAGGGAATATGATGGTGGCTGGGCAATTACGCTCCAGCGCCCGAGCGCCAATCCTTTCCTGCAGTTTTCACCGAACCGGGAACTGAGACGTCAGATCTTCATGGGGTACGCTCTGCGGGGTGACAACGGTAACGAGAACGACAACAAGAAAATCCTGTCGCGGACGGCCTCCCTCAGGGTGGAACGGGCGAGGCTGATGGGCTATGAGACCCACGCCGATTTTGTCCTTTCCGACAACATGGCCGAGACCCCGGCCAATGTATACAACTTCCTCGATCAGATCATGGAACCGGCTCTCAGAGTGGGGAAAGAGGAGCGGGCAGCGCTGGAAGGGATGATGCGCGCCGACGGGATCGATGATGAACTGAAGGGTTGGGACTGGCGTTACTACACCGAGAAGGTGCGGCAGGCACGCTACGACCTGGATGAAGAGATCCTGAGGCCCTACTTCCCGGTCGAATCGGTCCGTGACGGTGTCTTCATGCTGGCCACCAGGCTGTGGGGGCTCACCTTCACCGAAATCGAGGATATGCCGAAATGGCACCCCGATCAGCAGGTGTTCGAAGTCAAGGAAGCCGATGGTTCCCACCTGGGCATCATGTACATGGACTTCTACGCCCGCGAGAGCAAGCAGGGTGGGGCCTGGATGAACGATATGCGGGCCCAGTCGAAGACCGATGGGGACGTGAAAGCGATCGTGACCACCAACTTCAATTTCCCGGCTCCGACCGGTGACACACCGGCACTGCTGGCCTTCATCGACGCCCAGACGCTGGCCCACGAGTTCGGACACGCCCTGCACGGCCTCCTCTCCGATGTCACCTATGAATCACTCTCCGGGACAAGGGTGCCGAGGGACTTTGTGGAGTTCCCGTCCCAGATCATGGAGAACTGGATGAGTGAACCGGAAGTGATCCGTGAGTACGCCCGGCACTACCAGACCGGGGAGGTCATTCCTGATGAGCTGCTCGAGAAACTGCAGGCAGCGGGAACGTTCAACCAGGGCTTTATCACCCTCGAGTACCTGGCCGCCTCCTACCTCGACATGGCCTGGCATACCCTCTCTGATACACAGGAACGGGAAGCCGAAGCCCTTGAAAACGCCGAGATGGCACGGATCGGCATGATAGACGAGATCATCCCGCGGTACCGGAGCACGTATTTCTCCCACATTTTCTCAGGTGGCTACGCATCCGGCTACTACGCCTATATCTGGGCTGAAGTACTTGACGCCGATGCCTTCCAGGCGTTTAAGGAGACGACCCTGTTCGATCGGGAAACGGCCGCCAGGCTTCGCCGGGAGGTGCTTTCACGGGGCGGCACCCGGCCGGGGATGGAGCTCTATGAGGCGTTCCGCGGTCGCTCGCCTTCGATCGACGCCCTGCTGGCCAAGAGGGGATTCACTCCTGGACGGTAGGAGGAGCGCGGAGGGGAGCTCCGCGGTTATTTTCGATATTCCTCAAATTGTGCTTGCTGTATGCAGGAATGTCGTTATTTTTTGAGTTGAAAGCACGACGTTGAAGCAGTACCGGATGGACTAATCAATCAAAACACCGGGGTCATGCGTCATTGCCCGGGTGTTTTTTTTGTATAAAAACACGAGGAACAGCTCCACGTTGTGGGTGTATCCGGCAATTGGCCGGTTTATGTAACGCGAGCCGAAAGGCTACGAACAAAGGAATACGATTACAATGGCACAAGGTACAGTAAAGTGGTTCAACGACTCCAAGGGCTTCGGATTCATCACGCAAGATGATGGCTCCAAGGACTGTTTTGTACACCACTCAGCGATCCAGGGTGATGGCTTCAAGACTTTGAACGAAGGCGACCGTGTTGAGTTCGAAATCGTTCAGGGTGACAAGGGTCCTGCGGCGGAAAACGTCGTCAAGATCTAACACACAGCCTGGAACAAACACTAAGGCGCCTCTCACGGTTCAAACCGGGAGAGGCGCCTTTTTTTGTTGGATTATTCTTGAAGTGGCTCGATTTCGTGATACGGTTATACAGGTATCGAAGTTCCGGTGTTCCATCCTCCGTGAAGAGAGGGTGAGAGGGGAGGACTGAATCATGCCGGCGAAGACTGATGCTGAACACAGGGCACTCGATGAGCGACTCAATATAATCACCTGGGGGTGCGCGCTCATTGTGGTGGCGATTGTGTTTCTGATACCCGGAGTGGGCCGATTGTGGCACTTCCTCATGTCGTTCGGGCTGGTGTTCATCACGATGAGTATCGTGCGCAGGAAACTCAAGACCCGACGGGATACCGCGGGTCTGATCGTGGGAATTACCTCCTTTTGTACCGGTCTGCTCGACCTGGTTGGCATCGACCTGCAGTTCTTCCCCCTGGTGCCCGTAATTCTGGCGATCGTGGGAGTGGGATTGATACTCAACGCCGTTCTGAGCAAGCGTCTCCGGATCGATCCCGATCGGCCCGCCGAGGGATCCGGTTGAACCGTTACTAACGTAAGTGCACCGCTCCTTAGTTGCAGTGATGCGTCGGTGATTGAATGCCGGCGTAATTGCTGAACAGTGTACTCAGCGTGCCAGCACCTTCCGTATCCGTTCGAACGCCCACTCGAGGTCTTCCTTCCCGATCACGAGTGGGGGAGCGAATCGAATGACATTCTCGTGCGTCTCCTTGCAGAGCAGCCCCTCTTTCTGAAGCGCTTCGCAGTACGGTCGCGCGGGTTCATCCAGCTCCACCCCGATAAAGAGACCCCGGCCCCGGATATCTCGTATATGCGGGCTCTCGATGGTGCGAAGCCGATCGAGGAACCAAGCCCCGAGTTCGGCACTGCGCTCGGCCAGCCGCTCTTCTTCGATCACCTCGAGCGCGGCCAGGGCGATGGCGCAGCCGAGGGGGTTGCCGCCGAACGTGCTTCCATGGTCACCCGGAGTGAACACATCCATCACTTCCCTGCTGGCGAGAAAGGCCGACACCGGGTAAAACCCGCCGGAGAGTGCTTTGCCGACGATCAGCCCATCGGGAACGACATCCTCATACTGGTATGCAAAGAGTTTGCCGCAGCGCCCCAGACCTGACTGGATCTCATCAAAGATCAACAGGACGTTTCGTTCCCGGCAGAGGTTGCCTACGGCCGTAAGATAGCCGTCGGGGGGGATATGGATGCCTGCCTCGCCCTGGATCGGTTCCACGACGAAGGCGCAGGTGTTCGGTGTGATCGCCGTCTCGATCGCCCCGATATCACCATAGTCAGCCATGACGAAACCGGGAGTAAAGGGGCCGAATCCTTCCCGGTATTGCGGTTCGCTGGAGGCTGATACGATGCTGATCGTGCGCCCGTGGAAATTATCGTTGCAGACGATGATCTCCTGCGATCCGGCCGTGATCCCCTTGATCTTCTCACCCCACTTCCGGGCGGCCTTGAAGGCGGTCTCCACCGCTTCTGCACCCGAGTTCATCGGCAGAGAGACGTCCATGCCGGTCATCTCATGGAGCTTCCGGTAGAGGAGAGGGAGCTTGTCGGTGCGGAAAGCCCTGCTCGTGAGTGTGACACGCTCCATCTGCGCGACGGCGGCCTCCCGGATCCGCGGGTGGCAGTGCCCCTGATTCACAGCTGAATAAGCGGCCAGGAAATCGAGGTATCGATTCCCATCGGAGTCCCACACCCATATGCCCTCGGCGCGGGTGATGATCACATCCAGAGGGTGGTAATTATGGGCACCGAACTCATTCTCGATCGCGATACAGTCCGAAGCTGACAGGGGGGATCCGTTCACGGCTCTGGTCCTTGTTACGGCTCATGATGATCAACATATGATTACAGGCAGGATTCCATCTTGCTGAAGAGAACGTCCTGCTATTTCGTATATTACATAATTCGCTCAGTCACGGCATGCACAACCGCCCCGGAACTGGTGGCTGGAGGGGCAGGAAAGCGAGCACGACTTCATGATCAAGGTAGCTGTCGAGAATGTGGTGAAAACATTTGGTTCCGTGGAAGCAGTCGGGGGGGTCTCCCTCGAAGCCAGGGGGGGTGAGGTGCTTGCGCTCCTTGGACCGAACGGCGCCGGTAAAACCACCTTGATCCGCATGATGATGGATATCACGAGACCTGACGCGGGTACGATCACCTTCGACGGGGAGGCGATAACGCCTGACCTCAAGCACAGGATCGGGTACCTGCCGGAGGAGCGGGGGCTCTACAAGAAACAGAAACTGGGTGACGTGCTTTCCTACTTCGGTCGGCTTCATGGTCTCGGTAAGGAGGAATCACGGGAGCGCGCGAGGGAGTGGCTCGGCAAGGTCGACCTGGGGGAGTGGGAGAAAAAGAAGGTGGAGGAACTGAGCAAAGGGATGCAGCAGAAGGCGCAGATCATCCTGACGCTTCTGCATGATCCCGACCTCATCATCCTGGATGAACCGTTCAGCGGACTCGACCCACTCAACATCCAGGTCGTGAAGGAATTCATCTCCGAGATGCGACGACGCAGAAAGACCGTGATCCTCTCCACCCACCAGATGGCTCAGGTGGAGGCTCTTGCGGATCACGTATTCATGATCAGCCGCGGGAAGCGCGTACTCTATGGCAGACTGGATGAGATCAAACGGGAGCATGCCGACAACGCGGTGTACGTGAACGAGGAAGTGACGGCCAGGGGAATGGCGCAGGTTGTACGGGTTGATGAGAACTCCGCCCCCGGCAGGTTGAAGAAGGTCTGGCTGAAGGGTGAGGTGGAGCCGGAGAAGTTCATCAGGGAATTGCTCGACCGGAAGGAACCGTTGGAGCACTTCGAGCTGGCAGAAACACCTCTCGAGGAGATCTTCGTCAAGATCGCCAGAGAGCCGGTCGGTGAGGAGGTGGTGTCATGAAACGGGCACTCCTTGTCGCGGCTCACGAACTCACCGTCACGATCAAACGCCCCGCCTATCTGCTGACGATCTTCGGTATGCCGATCATGTTCGGGGCGATCTTCGGGGGCATCGGGCTCTTTACGGCCAAGTCGGTCATGAAGATCAGACCGCGGGTCATCGCAGTGGTGGATTCAAGTGGAGTGCTCGATCACTCGATCCTGCGGGGACTTGAAGAGGATGCGCGGGAGAGTGGTGTGCTCAATGAGGAAGAAGCCCAGGCGCTCACTGATCGCATGGCGCAGGTACAGACATCCACACTCGAACTCGTTTCAGAGACCTTCAGCGGATTCAGGGGAACCATCACTCTGATGATGATGGCCGACGCCGACAGCGCCCGGGAAGCGACCCGGCGGGGAGATCTGAATGGTGCCCTGATAATCGCAGAGAAATATATCGAGAGCGGCAGAGTATGGGGATACAGCCAGACAAAGACATTCATTGAGGATGACGAGGGGGAGGGACCCGCAGAACGCCTGCTTCGCAGAGTGCTCCTGTTGAGTCTGCTCGATAAACAGGAGGTTGATCCTGCGATCGAACAGAGGATCCTCTATCCGATGCTGCTGAAGGGGTACGAAGTATCCACCACGAGTGAGGAGTTCGAAGAGACCGGAGCAATCTCGGAGATCCGCAAGTTCGCGCTCCCCTACGCTTTTTCACTCCTGTTGCTGATGTCGATCATGATGGGGGGTGGTTACCTTCTCCAGGGCGTGGCCGAGGAGAAGGAGAATCGGGTGATGGAACTCCTTCTCTCGAGTGTGACGACCGATGAACTGATGTTGGGGAAGGTACTCGGACTGGGCGCCTGTGGGCTGATCCAGGTCGTGGTATGGCTCGGGATGGGCTTCGGGTTGCTCACCCTGCTTGCCAGCAATAATGTGCTGCCCGGTTTCGAGGTGCCGGTCGAACTCTTCCTGCTCTGCTTCGGCTACTTCCTGGTGGGGTACCTGATGATCGCCAGTCTGATGGCGGGCGCGGGCAGTCTGGGCAACACCATGAAGGAGAGCCAGCAGCTCTCCATGTGGTTCACGATGCCGATCGTGGCACCGATGGTGCTGATGATTGTGATCCTGGCAGAACCGGTCGGCACGGTCGCCCGGGTATTATCCTGGTTCCCGCTCACTTCTCCGGTCACCATGATGCTGCGGCTTCCCTCGGGGCAGGTACCGTGGTGGGAGATCCCGCTCACCTTCGGGATCCTGATCATCTCGACCTGGTTCGCTCTCAAGTTCGGAGCGAAGCTCTTCCGGTTGGGTTCGCTGATGTACGGCAAGCGACCAACTCTGCCCGAGATCTTCAGGTGGATGCGGCAGGCCTAGAAGCCTGTCGAAGAAACGCTCCGGCTGCGTCTTACGCTGGCATCCGGCTGGCTTTGTTGGTCTTCGCAGAACGTCCTCGTCGTAGCGCAGAGGCTACGTCTCCGGGCTTTCCGGCCGGCAAGGCATGTCGTCAGGACTATTGAAACACCGGCATCCCCATCGCGGGCCAGATCACCGATACGAAGAGCGCGAGTACCGCCATCAGCAGAATACTGGCCGGTATCCCCGCCTTGAAGAACTCACCCGTGGTGAACTGGTTGCTGGTGTGAGCGATGGCGTTGGGGGCCGCACCGACCAGCAGAAGGAAGGGCATGCCCGCGGTCACGAGAGAGGCAAAGAGGACCACCTCGGGAGAGACACCGACATAGGGAGCTATATGCAGCGCGACCGGCATCGTTATCGCGATCGCGGCAACGTTCATGATCACATTCGTCATTACCAGCACGAAGATTGATATCCCCAGGATGAAGATCAGCGGGGGGGTGTCGAGGAACATGCTCAGCCAGTGGATGGCGAGCCACCTGGCCGTCCCCGTCTCCCACAGGCAGAGACCGATGCTCATGGCGCCGCCGAAGAGCAGAACGATGTTCCACGAGGTCCCTTCGAGGTCCTCCAGGCGCAGGATCCTGAAGAGGAAGAAAAGGATCGTGGAGACGAGGATGATCGCACTCTTGTCGAGCACCTGCAGGGCCGGGATGAACGAGCGGAGGCTCAGCACGACGATCGTGCCGATCACGAAGACGAGGCTGAGGATCTCTTTTCGGCTGATCGGCCCGAGGCTGGCGTAGAGACGGTTCACCCTCTCCCGCAGACCGGGGATGGTCTTCTTCTCGGGGGGATACCAGATCATGAAGAAACCCCAGAGCAGGATGACCATGAGCGCCCCAATCGGGAGCATGTACCAGGTCAGCTCAAAGAAGCTGATCGTCCGACCGGTTATATCGGTGAAGAACCCTATCGCGACAGCGCCCCGGGCCGCGCCGAGCAGGGTGATGATGCTGCCGGCGCCCGCCACGAACGCCATCCCCATGAAGAGCCCCTTGCCGAATCTGGTCGGCTCACTCTCATCGGTATAGAGCGCGTAGATTGCCATGAAGAGGGGGAAGACCGTGGCTGCCACGGCCGTATGCGCCATGACCAGCGTGAGGGATGCCGTCATGACGAAACAACCCAGATAGATCATGCTCGTACGTTCACCCACCAGGGAGAGCATCTTGTAGGCCATGCGCCTGGTGAGTCCGGTCTTGGTGAATACCATCCCGAAGATGAGCGATCCGAAGATGAACCAGACCGATGGAACCATGAAATCGGTGAAGGCGTCCTCCGCTGGGCGGATGAGGAAGAGAGCCTGAACCACGCCGATCGTAATGCTTGTTACACCGATCGGGATGACCTCGGTGACCCACCAGGTCGCGGCGAGGAAGAAGAGGGCCAGAGCGGCCTTGCCCTCCCTTGTCAGCGGAAAATGTTCACCCTGGGGATCGATGGCATCAGCCGGTACCGGAGCGAAATACACCAGCGCGAACAGCGCCAGACCCAGGAAGATGCAGCCGAGCCGCTTCCAGTTGATCTTCTCGATCCTGGTCCCGGGACCGGAACGGGCGAGAGCGACCCGGGGGCCTTCGGCTGAGGTGCCGGTTTCAGATGATGTCGTCGAAGTCCTGGATGATCCTTCATTGGTCATATGGTGTCAGCCTCGCAGGGTGCCGGTTGCAATGAAGTGTGGTCAGGTTACGAGCTGTGCGAGTTCGTGGAACACGTCGACCGATCGGACAACGCCCACGAGATGTCCGTCCTGGATGACCGGGAGATGACTCAGGTTGTTGGAGACCATCTCATACACCGCTTTCATCAGATGATCTTCAGAGTCGATCAGCACCTCGTTCGGGCGCATCACCTCGGTCACCGGTCTCTCTGCCTGCTCAAGGATCCCCTTCAGCGCGCGATCGTAGGAGAGCTCTGACAGATTGGGATCGATCCCGACATCGAACGGTTTCTTGCGGTAGTCGAGCGGCTGACTGACCATGGATCTCGGTTCCAGTCCGCGCATGATGTCGCGGCGGCGGACATATCCGACCATCACATCGATCGCATCGAACACCAGCAGGACACGGGGCAGGGATTTCCTCAGATCCACTTCAAGCTGAACCCCCTCGATTGCCGCGACCGCCTCACGAAGTGTCGCTGTGTCACGCACCGAGGGATACTGCTCGATGGGGATCATGATCTCGCCGATACGCCTGGTAGGCATCGTGATCACCACCCCTTCTTCCGCGTGATATCAGACAGTTTCTCCGCGATATGCTGGTCCTCCAGTTTCGTCTTTTTGTTCGCCGCGGTCTCGATTCTGGAAACCAGTGTCTCGATATCCGCTGGTTTCTCCAGGAAATCGAGGGCTCCCTGTTTCATGGCTTCGACCGCCTGGCTCAGCGTTGACTGGCCGGTGAGCAGGATGACCTGCAGGTCGGGATTGATCTCGAGCAGTCGCCGCAGTGTCTCGGTGCCGTCCATTCCGGGCATGGCCATGTCGAGCAGGATCGCGTCGTATTCCTTCAACTCCGCCTTCTCCAGGGCGATTTCCCCGTTTTCCGCCGTGTCAACCCTGAGACCTCGCGTCTCGAGCCGCTCGGCCAGCACGCTGACGAATTCCTCCTCGTCATCAACCAGCAGAACCCTGGTAATGCTCATGGCTGTTCCCCCTCGTTACTGGCCGCGGCGGAAACGAGCAATTGGGCAAGCACCTCAATCTTCACAGGCTTCATGAGGTAGTCATACGCGCCCAGTTCCATGCCTCTTTCGGCGTCCTGTGCCGAACCGTGACCGGTCAGCAGGATCACCTCAAGATCCGGGTAGTTGTTTTTGATCTTCTGGATGACTTCCAGGCCGCCGAGGCCCGGCATCTTCACATCGAGCAGTACCACGTCGCATGGATTCTCTTCAAGGTGGGCCAGGGCATCTGCTCCGGTGGTCACGCCCCTGGCCTTGAACCCCCGCAGGTTCAGACGATCTTCAAGGGCGCTGGTCAGCTCTTCTTCATCATCCACGATCAGAACGCGAACCGGTTCCATGCACCACTCCTAGGTAATATTCTGACCCTTCGGCAAGGTTACGGTAAAACAGGTACCTTCGCCCACCGTACTCTCCACGGTGATATGGCCACCCAGCTTCTCAACGATCCCGTAGGTGATGGACAGGCCCAATCCCGTCCCGGCACCCTTCTTGGTCGTAAAAAACGGATCGAAGATACGCGTCAGGTTCTCCTCCGGCACACCGATGCCGTTATCGGCGATGCTTACGGCGATCATGTCATCGTCAACATGCTTGACACCTATCACGATGTGGCCGCCATCATCCACGGCCGCAAAGGCGTTGTTGAGAATGTTCAGTAACACCTGCTGGAGCTGTCCCCTGTCACTGGAAACCGTGGGCGGGATTTCCGGAAATCTGAAGTCAACAAAGATGTTACGGTACTCGGCTTCCTTCTCGAGGAACCCGAGGACCTCCTTGATGAGCAGACCGAGATCTATCTTCTCGTACTGCACCTGCATGTGCCTGGCAAAACCGAGGAGACGATGGGTGATCCCGCCGCATCGGTCGGCCGATTTGATGACCGAGCCGACCAGATCGACCATTTTCTCCCGGGGTGGCATCTCGTCGGACAGCTGTAGCAGGTCTTTGATCAATCCCGCTTTCTCGGTGATGATCGAGAGCGGATTGTTGATCTCATGGGCCACACCCGCGCTCATGCGCCCGAGGGATTCCATCTTGTTGGTGTATTCCATCCTGTGATAGCAGAGAGCGCGCAGGCGATCGGCATCCTGCATCCGTTTGATCATGTAGACGGAACCCCCGATGATCACCCCGAGGATGAGAACGATGCTGATTGCCAGAAAGAACCCCAGTTCGCGGCGCAGCGTCAGCCAGTCCGTGGGCAGGGCTGAGCTGGGGCGCAGGAGAACCAGCCGAAAGGAAGAGCGTTCGATCTGAGCGCAGGTAACGATCAGCGACTCTCCGTTTTCAGCTTCCAGTTCCACGAGTTCAGTCTGCAAGCTGTTGGGCAAGCCGGGCAGTTGCGCGGGGTCCAGAACATCGCCGTTGAATTGTGACGGGGTCTGCAGGATACCCTCACGGTTTATGATGAACGCATCGCCATGAGGCTGGATCACGAGCGACTGCACCAGCCTGTTCAGAACATCTGTATCGATCGTGGCGCGCAACACGAACTGGTGACCGGCACCGAGATCCTGTCGTATGGCGATGACGAAATGGGGGAAGTTCCGGTGTCCCATGAATACGTCGCTCACGTGCACTCCACGCAGGGTGACCTCATGAAACCACGTGGATTCCTCATAGTTAACCCCTTCGAGTTCATAGGGGCCGGCATACGACAGCTGGATCCCCTCCTCATCGATCACGCCGAGGTCGACGAATCCGCCAAAAGCCTGTTTGAGGTTCACGAACACCCGCTCCAGGGTTGCTCTGTTCCGCAGGTCTTCGAACGACCGTTCCCTGATGACCATGGTGAGTGCGGAGACATGTTCGGAGAGGAATGATTCGAGCGACTGCTTCCCGTTCGTGGTGAAGCGGACCATCGGACGGGTCATCTCGGCGTGGAACACTTCCTTGAACTGCCGGTAGGCGGTACCGGTAATGATCAGGAGCGGTATGATGGCGACGATGGAGACCGACAGTATTGACACGACGAAGGTCTTATGATACCGACGATCTGAGATCAGCTCCTCTTCTTCAGGGCCCAGCTCATGTATCACATCCTCAACCATGTCAGATACCGGCCCTGCCCGCCCTGCCTATCGTTTCCATGAGGTCATTGAAATCGACCGGCTTGCGCAGGTAATCGAAAGCCCCCAGCCTGCGTGCCTCTGCTTCCTCCTCATCTGAGCCGTGACCGGTCATGATGATCACCGCGATGTCGGGATAGCGGATCCTGACCTGTCGCAGCACTTCCATGCCGTCAATCCCGGGCATGCGAAGGTCGAGAACCATGACATCGGGCAATTCCTCTTCAAGCATGCGCAGCGCCTGCTCTCCATCGAGAGCGACGTCACTGCCGAGCTCACGCATCTCCATCCGCTCGGCCAAGGTTCGCACGAAATCCTCCTCGTCATCGACGAGGAGGACCTTGAGAGAGGAACCGGTGTCCTGCTTCCTGTCAGCAGGAGGAGCCGGGACCGCTTCATCCTTCTGAGCGTCCTTCTGCGCTTCCTTATTCTCCATGATGTCGGTGGCCACATCGTGCATACCACCCTCGGCGAGAGCGGCGGCGGTCATACCCCTCTCGAAATCATCCTTCGAGTGCTTGAGGAACTCTTCCACAGCCAGGAGACTCTTCTTCCAGGCCGATGTGATCGTCTTCCACAAATGATCGCTGTCTGCCGGTTTCTGCAGGTATTCAAACGCTCCCAGCCTGCGGGCTGCCTTCTCCTCAACCTCGGAACCGTGGCCGGTCAGGATGATGATTTCGACGTGGGGATGCTCCTTCTTGACCCGCTCCAGTACCTCCATCCCGTTGATACCGGGCATGCGCAGGTCGAGAACCATGACGTCAGGTATCTCCTCTTCGACCATCTCCAGCGCTTCCTCGCCGCTCAGCGCAACCCGGCTGCCGATGTCGCGCATCTCAAGTCTCTCAGCCATCGTCCTGATGTAATCAGATTCGTCATCGACAAGCAGCAGCTTGATCTTGCTCATCACTTCCTCCGTATTGCGGTGCCGGGCGGCGCCGCTGTGTTGCTCATCTCAGGTGTGCGAACGTTATACGCCGCCGGTTGCTGGAAGGGTGATCGTGAAAGAGTACCTCTGTTCAACGATTTCAACTGATGCATCGAGGTCATCAAGCAGCTCCACCATGCTGTTCCAGCCCGACGCCCCGGTGGGGGAGGGGAGTGCCGAGCCATCGTCGGCCTCACCGGTGAACTCGATCGCCGGCTGGTTGCCGTTTCGAAATGTCCGCACGGTGACACTGCCTCCATCCGGCACCTGCTCGAGGCAGCATTCCACGGCCGTAAAGAGAACCATCTGGAATCGCAGGGAGTTGATCATCACCGTCAGGTTCTCCGTCCCGGGTACTGCCTCAAGCTGGTAGCGGCCCTCCCTTGCCAGACGCTGGCTCAGGAAGACCACCTGCTCAACCTCCTGATCGAGGCCCACGCCGTTCTGTGAGCGGTCGATGCAATGGGAGAATCGGTTGAGGTGTGAGAGGAGTTCTGCGCCGCGACCGACCTGGGCGTCGATGCGTCTGGTTACCTTCAGGAGGCGCTCAGCCTGTTCAGGACCGCCCAGGCTGTCGCTGTTGACAAGATCCTCGATGAGACCGGCGGATTCCTTGATAATTGCCAGAACGTTCCGGAATTCATGCGTCGTACTGGCGGTTATCCGTCCAATAAAGGCGGCTTCGAGTTTCCCGGACGTATCCATGCTGTTTTATCCATGTGTTGCCTGGTCCCGAGCGGCTCAATGATCACATCGGAAGATACGACGCCCTTCGGTACCCTACAAGAACGACCGGTCGGACGATATGAGGTCTGACACCCGTTTTACGGTTCGGTGAAATAGAGGGTTGTTCTGACACGCGGTATGTTGACTTCGAGATCCCGTTGACGGATGCGGACCTTGCCCTGGATGATGAGGTCAAGCGTTTCGATGTCCTGATATCCCCAATTCCAGGCATGTCCTTCATCATCGGTGAGCGGCAGATCGAGTCTGATCGCGACGTAATACCCCCACGTGAGATCATCGATCGGATCATTGAAGGTCCTTGAACCTTCGATTACCGCTTTTCTGGTAGGATCGCGGGCCAGAAAGACACTCAGGTCGACTGAGACATCGTACGGTACAGGCAGCGCCCATCCATCGATATCGTTGCTCGTATTGGTGACCTTGACCGCGAAATCGGGACTGAGTTCCGCCAGGTCATCCCGCCATATACGAGTGTTGATAAGGATCTCGGCAGAGAGGGGGGTGTCGGGCTCCTCGTAGGCCGGAAGTGTTTCCTGGCAGGCCGGCAGGAGTGTGAGCACCGGCAGAAGCGCGACCAGCAGGAGGGAGTGGATGTGCTTCATGGCGCTCCGACAGCGGGGCCATATATGAATATGACCCGCACCTGTGGCATGTTGATACTGGTGAGCGTGTTCCCCTTTTTTCGCACGACCAGGCGGCCCTGAAAGAGCAGTTCATGCCGGGTTTTTGTTGGCCTCAACCAGTTCCATGGCCGACCTTCACTATCCTGTATCGGAAAAGGGATATCGACCCAGACAGCTCCGCCCACTTCAAGGGTATCGGAGGAGGTGTTGAAAGTTTTCTTCGCCGTCAGAAACACCTTGCGGGTCGGATCCTGCGCAAGGGAGACGCTGATATCTGCCTCGATCTCGAAGGGAGGGGGGATAAAGTACTGCAGTGTTCCGTCATCGATGTTCTCGAGAAAGACCGAGAATGGCGAAGGCTGCGGTATGATGAGCTCCCCCAGATCTATTATGGTATCGACCACTATCCGTGCCTGCAGAGGGATCGAAGGCTCTTCATAGGCCGGCAGCTGCTCCTGGCACGCGCAGAGAGTGAAGGATGCGAGCAGGAGGAGGAATGTTACTGGTGCCCCGTCACGTAACAACCGTGGCATTCGAGCGGCGCGGTATCCCGGCCGGCGCATCAGAAGTACACCTCCAGACCGATCCGTATTCTCCGGCCGATCCTCCACGCCCCCGGATCACCCAGTTCACCGCCGATGCGGCCGTCACTGGCGATCCAGACTATATTCTGCCGGTCGGTCAGGTTCCTGATGTCCACAAAGAGAGCCACCTCGGCCTTCCCGCCGCCGAGCATGACGGGGATACCTTTCCTCAGGCGGGCATCGATCTGGATAATTTCCGCCATCCGGGCACTGTTCGGTTCTACCACGGTACCTTCAGGCAGGACACCGGTGGCAGAGGGGGCATAGGTGTAGGGCCGCGGTGAGTTGAACCTCCAGATAATGTCGTATCCGATCCCGCCAAGCTCTCCCATCAGCTCGGCCAGCAGGGTGTGGCGCTGGTCCCAGGAGAGGAAGTGCATGCGCCGGGGCGGCTCGAATCCCCATTGCAGGTAGTTGAGACCCGAGAGCTCTGTCTCGGCGTGACCCCGGGCTGTCATGAAGGTGTACGCGACTTTGAGACCGACTCCGTCCACGATCCGGCGTTCATACGAGAGTTCAACACCGGAGGATCGGGCGAGAGGGAGGTTCACGTACTGCGTAAAACCATCCTCAAGGGCACGTGAATCAGCTGACAGAAATGTTTTAGTATCAACAAGATTGAATGATTCTTTAAAGAATAACGTTATAGAACCGACGCTGTTGTCCGTCAGCTCCCGACGGAAGGAGAATTCGTATGACTTCGTTCGCTCGTGCTCGAGGTCGGGATTGCCGATCAGGACCCGCAGGCCTCTGATGAGGTTGATATCGAGACCGGAGTAGAGCTGGTCGAAGAGGGGTACCTGGAAGAACTCGCCGTAATTGAAGAGGAACCAGGTCCTCTCGGGCAGGGGGAAGGCCAAGCCGAAGCGGGGGCTGATCTGCTCCTTCCTGCTGGCGGGAATCCACGCCGTGATCTCCTGCTCGAATTCCTCGGAGGTAGTCGGCACCCACTCAACGACCGGTCTGGATGCGCGGGGATCGAGCCAGTCGTATCGCAATCCGACATTCAGGATCAGACCATCACCGCTCTCAAAGGTATCCTGGATGAAGAGGCCGCCTGTCCGGGGCCGGTATTCATAGGTGTGTGAATAATCGAGGGGCGTCACGTCGGGCAGGGGAAGCCCATAGAAGGTGGTCTGCGGCTCCACCTTCAGGAGGTCGGAGTAGAGATCGTGGAATGAGGATTCGAAGCCCGCTCTCAGACGATGACGTCCGAGCTGGGCGGTTATCGAGCCCCTGCCGGTCGTGATGGTCTGCTCACCCCGGAACCACCAGAGACGTTCCCCGCCATCGGGCAGGACATACTGCAGGAAATTGTCGTACGACCAGAGGGTGCCGCCCTCCGTATCCTCACGGGGCCCCTCACGCATCCCCCGGCTGATTCTGAACCGGGAGAGCTGGAGATCGTAGAATACCGATGGTGAAAGCATGTGATTCAACGTGAGAGCAAGCCGTCCACTGTCACGCCAGCTGTCCGGCAGGCCCTCCAGATTGAAACGCCAGCGCCACTCGTAACTCTTTTCATATGAGTGGCTCATAACTCCCTGAGCGGAAAGCCTGATGGCCTCGGTGAGGTAGAGGTCGGTACGGCCGAAGAAGTTCCACGATCTCCGATAGGGTGTCTCGAACGAGGTGTGCTGGAAATCCTGCCACCAGCGTGTGTTGTCGGTCACCCGATCGGCCGCGATCAGAAAGAACGCCCGATCACGGACGATCGGACCGCTGATCATCCCCTCAAGCTGGGCGCGACCTGAATGTTCGGTGCCGCCGAACGGTTCACCCGCATCATCCCGGTCGTAGCGGATCATCGATCGAAGGCGATTCGTCCCCCGTCGGGTGATGATGTGCACCACTCCGGAAAGGGCATTCCCGTATTCGGCGTCGAACCCGCCGGTATGGACGTTCAATTCGGTAATGGCCGATTTCGGAAGGCCGATCGCAGAGATCCCCGCGGAGGGATCCTGCACCGGCACGCCGTCGAGCAGGTAGAGCGTTTCACTGACCCTGCCGCCCCTGATGTGTCCACCTGAAACGACTCCGGGCTGCAATTCGACCACATCCTGGATGGTATCTATCGGCAGGCGTTCGATCTCGACCGAGGATATCCGATACATGGTGCCGGTAACATCCTTCTGAACCAGCGGTCGCTCGGCCGTCACGATGATGGGGGGCATTTCGATCGGGGTCTCTTCCATATGCACCTCGATCGAGGTCCGCAACAAGGGGAGAACCAAGACCTCGATCATCCGCACGTCCCGATAGCCGATGTATTGGAAAAGGAGGGTATGCTCTCCCGTGGGTACGTTCCTGAGCAGGAAGAGGCCTTCGGCGTTGGTCATCGTACCGTAGGGCGTACCCTCGAGGATCACATTCACGGCGGCAAGCGGGTGGCCGTCACCCTCGTCCCGCACAGTGCCCTCGATGATGCCGGTGGACGCCGACTGGGCAGAAAGCGTCGTAGGGAGGAGGATAACTGATGTCATGAGCAGCAGGAGGAGAACAATATCGCGTCGCGGTGAACCCGATACGGTTTCGCGGGTATAATCCTGTACAGAACGGGTAGTGCCGCCTATCTTAGCGAATCGTTTGCCCATGAAGATCTCCATTAGGAATAGACCGGTATTCGCGACGAGCGGCCTCACCGTATGGTTGACGCTGGCTGGTGCTGTATTGTCTACCGTTTTCACTCCGCTTTCATTCGGCCAGATGGGCCAGACTCAACCCGAAATAACTATATCCGAGATCCGGGTTGAAGGGAACGTCCGGGCCGATCCCAACCTGATCATCGTCGCGTGCGGACTTCAGGTGGGGCGCAGTTACAACGGCACCGACTTCCACGAGGCGAGTGCCCGGGCCATCAAGCAACTCTGGACGATAGGGATGTTCACCGACATCCAGCTCGACGGGATCCAGGTTTCCGAGAGTGAAGTCATCATTGTCATCACCGTTGCCGAACGACCGAGGCTGAACACCGTTTCCTTCCGCGGCAACGACAAACTGAAACGCAAGGACCTGCTCGACGCGGGGCGGATCGTGGACGGCATGTCGCTCGGTCCGAGCAATATTGCCCAGGCGGTGGAGCGGATCAGGGCGCAGTATAGGGAAGAAGGGTACCTGCAGGCAGTGGTGGAGTATGAGTCCTTGCCGGTGGCCTCCGATTCCACTGCTGTGAACCTGGTGGTAACCGTCGATGAGGGATCGAAGGTCGGTATCAGCGCGATCGTCATCCTCGGCAACGAGGTGCTGAACGACCGGCAGGTGCGCTCGGCCATGCAAACCGGAACTGGATTTCTCTTCTTCTCAAAAGGGAAGTACGACCGGAAACAGATCGAACGGGACCATGAACTGATCGCCCTCAGGTATGCGGAAGCCGGCCATCTTGACGCGGCCGTTGTTTCAGACAGCCTCAGTTTCAGCGAGAACGGCAAGGAGATGACCCTGTACCTGACGTTGGATGAGGGTCCGCTCTATACCCTTTCCAGCCTGGAATTCAGCGGGATCGAACTGTTCGACATGGCTGAGGTCGAGGGAGTCTTCACCGTGGAGGTCGGAGCCCCCTATAACCAGGCGACCCTGGATGAATCCCGCTTCGCGCTCCAGGACATGTACACCGAAGAGGGGTACGTCTACGCGGATGTCGATTATGTGCCCAGCTTCCAGGGGGGGGGCACTGACGTTGCCATATCGGTGATCGTGATGGAGGGGGAACCGGCCGATGTGGCGCACGTCTACATCACCGGGAACGAAAAGACGAAGGAGCATGTCATCCGGCGCGAACTGCTGCTGAAACCGGGTGACCGATTCTCGCGCAGTTCCTTCGAACGCTCGATCCGCGAGGTAATGGCACTCAACTACTTCAGCAATGTGGAACTGGAACCACCGCCCTCTCCGACGCTTGACGGTGACCTCGATGTGACGATCCACGTCACGGAACGACCGACGGGGCAGGCCATCATGGGGGCCGGCTACAGCGAACGGGACGGGCTGATCGGGAACATCGGACTGCAGCTGCCGAACCTGCTCGGAAGCGGACAGCAGCTCGACTTCACCTGGGATTTCGGTCGGATTCGACGGACCATCATGATCGGCTTCAGCGAGCCATGGCTCTTCAACACCCCCACGCTCGTCGGCTTGAACGTCTACCGGAGCGAGCTCTTCTGGAACGTCTACTACAAGCAGCGTCGTGAAGGTCTGACCCTTCGGCTGGGACGCCGGCTGCGCTGGCCTGACGATTACTTCCGGACAAGTATCGGCTACCGGCTCGAGGATACGGAGTTTTACGACTTCGCCGGCAGTTACAACCCGAGCCCGGCGTATGACCTGCGCCAGTGGAACTGGCCGATCCGGAACTCCTCGATCTCGTGGACGATAACCCGTGACTCCCGCGACCGACCTGAGTTTCCCACGAGCGGTTCCATGAACAGTTTCCGGCTCGAGGTTGCCGGTGGTCCGTTCGGCGGAGATGAACAGTACACGAAGTGGGATCTGACCCAGTCCTTCTATTTCCTGACCTGGTCCCAGGTCGTCATGGCCCTGAAGGTTCGGGGCGGACTGGTTGAGGGTTATGATGGGTGGGGTCGTTCCGGATTTGTCCCCTTCAACGTGAAGTATCTGCCCGGCGGCACGTCCTTCGATGGGCAGATACGCGGATATGAGAACCGTCGAGTCGGGCCGGTCGATCGTGACGGTCTGGAGATCGGCGGGCAGTCGATGCTTATCTTCACGCTCGAATATACATTCCCGCTGGCGGCGCAGCAGGCGCTCTACGGACTTGTGTTCGCTGACGCGGGAAACTCCTGGCTCGATCTTGGTGATACCGATCCCTTCAACCTTCGCCGTTCGGTGGGATTCGGTCTGCGGATGTTCACACCGATGGTGGGACTCATCGGATTTGACTTCGCCTACGGGTTCGACCACTATGAGAATGGGCGGCGCAAGGGCAGATGGGTTCCTCACTTCCAGTTTGGAGCACAGTTCTATTAGCGGACGGGTATCCCGGAAGGTTCCCGGATTCCCTCCATTGGTATGTCTTGAGGAGGCGTAAACAATGCGTAAGTCCATGACAGCCGGCATTTTCGGCGGCTTCGTGTTTGCCATGATTGCCGGCGCCGTGATGGTGCCCGTGCAGGAACAGATGAAGCTCGGTTTCATCGATTCCCAGGCGGTGATCGGCGCGTATCCGGGAACCGCTGATGCGCAGGCGACCTTCAATACGGAGAACGCTGTCTGGGAGCGCCAGGCCCAGGCCATGCAGGCCGAGGTCAACCAGCTCAATCAGGAACTGGAACGCCAGAGTATGGCGATGACCCAGGAGCGCAGGACACAGCTCACGGCTGATCTTCAACGAAAGTACACCGAATACCAGACGTTCATCGATGATATCTGGGGACAGACCGGCCGGGCTTATCTCAGGAACCAGGAACTGATGGCGCCGATCGTCGAAAAGGTGAACACACTCCTGGAACAGGTCGGCCAGGATGAAGACTTCGATTACATCTTCGACGCCGCGTCCGGAGGACTCGTCTACGCGGACTCCGCGTATGATCTGACGCCCAGGATTATCGAGATGTTGAGTGCCGGGGCCGACGAGCCCGACCTGCCGCAGGCTCCGTAGACATGTTGGCCAGCGAACTGGCCCGTGAACTGGAGGGTCGCCTGGAGGGGGAGGATCGTGAGATCACCGCGGTCGCTCCCCTCGACGTTGCTGGTGCCGGTGACCTGTCGTACCTCAGTTCAGCGAAGTATTCCGGGCAGATGGAGACAACCGGGGCGGGGAGCGTTCTGGTCGATGAAGGGTTCGAGGGGCAGACAGCCGCTTCCCTCATCAGAGTGACCGAGCCGTACGCGGCCCTCCGACGTTCCCTGGAAATGCTCTACCCCCCTGACAAAATCGAAGCGGGCGTTCACCCGACTGCGCTCATCCATGAAACAGTCACCATGGGAGAGGGTGTTTCGATCGGACCGTATACAGTGATCGACGCCGACGTGACGATCGGTGACGGCACCGTTATCGGAGCCGGCGTCTGCGTGGGAAGGGAAGTCCGGATCGGCAACGACTGTACGATCCACCCCGGCGTAGTCCTGTACCGCATGTGTGTGCTGGGTGACCGGGTGGAACTGCTCGCGAACGCCGTCATCGGCAGCGATGGTTTCGGACACAGCAGGGAGGGGGGTGTCTACCAGAAGATGCCCCAGGTAGGCCGGGTTGTTCTTGAGGACGACGTGCTTGTTGGGGCCTGCAGCACAATCGACCGTGCCACCTTTGGTGAGACACGCATCGAAGCCGGCGCCAAGATCGACAATCTCGTTATGGTAGCCCATAATTGTGTGATCGGACCGAATACAGCGATCGCGGCCCAGACCGGTATGGCCGGTTCCACTATCGTCGGAGGAGAGGTGCAGATTGGTGGACAGGCGGGTTTCTCCGGCCACATGACGATCGGTGACAGGGCGATCGTCGCGGCCCAGTCAGGGGTGATCGGTGACATACCTGAAGATGCGTACTACTTTGGTTATCCCGCCCGACCGCAAAAGGAGTGGATGAGCATGCTCGCCGGTCTCAGGCGCCTGCCCGACCTCCGGGCGCGGGTCCGAGAGCTTGAGAAGAGGCTGGCCGAGCTCGAAGACCGGGCGGAGTGACGCCCCGAATTCATCCACGCGACAACGAGGATGTACCATGGCTCAACAGACGTTGCAGGCCACCATTGAGAGTTCCATTACCCTGGCGGGTATCGGACTCCATACCGGAAACGATGTTTCCGTAACCTTCCGGCCTGCTCCCCCCGATACCGGTGTCATCTTCATTCGTTCTGATCTCGAGGAACGGCCTGAGATCAAGGCCGATATCGACAACGTGCTCGATATCGACCGGGGTACCACGATCGGTATGAATGGGGCCACGGTGACTACCGTTGAGCACCTCCTGGCCGCGTTGAGCGGTCTGGGGGTCGATAATGTCTACGTCGAACTGGACAGTCCTGAACCGCCCGTCGGAGACGGATCAGCGATGCCCTTTGTTGAGGTTCTGCAGAAGGCGGGAAAGAAGGAGCAGGAGGCTCCGCGCAGGTATCTCGAGGTCGACGAGACGATCACCTATTCAGAGCCCGAGCGGGGTGTTGACCTCGTCATCCTCCCTTCAGATGAGTTCCGCATAACCTTCATGGTCGATTACCAGAATCCGGCACTCGGTACCCAGTACACCAGCATGTACGGACTTGAAGAGGAATTCGTCAGCGAATTCGCCGCCTCGAGGACCTTCTGCTTTCTGAGTGAAATCGAGGAAATGTCGAAACGGGGGCTGATCAAGGGGGGGAACATCGACAACGCCGTGGTGATCATCGACCATGACATAGCGACAGAAGAGTTCGAACATCTCCAGGAGCATTTCAAGGTACCCGCTGATGCCGCCCGTACCATGGGTGAGGTAATCGTGGGAGGCGGATTCCGCTGGCCCAATGAACCGGTGAGACACAAGACCCTCGATCTGATCGGGGATTTCGCTCTGCTCGGTATGCCGCTGAAGGCGCACGTGCTCGCCGCGCGTTCCGGTCACGCCGCGAACGTGGAGATCGTCCGGAAACTGCGGCAGTTCCAGGAGCGGAAAGAGATCGAAATGAAGTACCAGGGGGGGATGGCTCAGAAAGGCGTCCTAGACATCAACGCGATCAGCCGCATCCTCCCGCATCGGTACCCGTTCCTCCTCGTCGACAGGATCGTGGAGCTGGTGCCTCGGGAACGGGTGGTGGGACTGAAGAACGTCACCATGAACGAAGAGTTTTTCCACGGCCACTTCCCGGGCGCGCCCGTCATGCCCGGAGTACTGATCGTCGAGGCGATGGCGCAGACCGGCGGAATTCTCATGCTCCATACCATTGATAAACCGGATGACACGGTCATCTTCTTCATGAGCATCGACAAGGTCCGCTTCCGCCGGCCGGTTGTGCCGGGAGACCAGCTCAGGCTGGAAGTGGAAGTGATCCGGCTGAAGGAGAAGATCTGCAAGCTCCAGGGAAGGGCGTATGTGGACGGACAGCTGGTGGCCGAAGGTGAGCTGATGGCCTCTATCCAGCCGAGACCGAAGGAACCGGAGGACGGCGCTTGAGTTCCGATCCTGTGATCATCCACCCCACCGCACTCGTTGAGGAGGGTGCTGAACTCGGCGTTGGCGTGGAGATCGGCCCCTTCGCCTTTGTTGAACGGGATGTGGTACTGGGTGATCGGGTCCGGATCGGTCCGCACTCCCATGTTGCCGCCGGATCCCGGCTGGCTGAGGATGTGGTGATATTCACCGGGGCGGCGGTGGGGAATATCCCGCAGGATCTCAAATACGCAGGTGAGGAATCGACCCTGGAGATCGGTCCCCGCACCATCGTCCGGGAATTCTGCACGCTGCACCGTGGCACCGAGGAACGGCGAACAACGGTCATTGGCGCCGACTGTCTTCTGATGGCGTATGTGCATGTCGCGCACGATTGCGTGGTCGGCGATCACTGCATTCTGGCCAATGCGGTGCAGGTGGGCGGGCACGTGACCCTCGGTGACCATGTCATCATCGGCGGATCAACCCCTGTTCACCAGTTCTGCCAGGTCGGCGATCATGCCATGGTCGGGGGGGGATTCCGCATCGTACAGGACGTGCCCCCCTTCATCCGGGCGGCCGGTGAACCTCTCAGACCATCAGGCGTGAACTCGATTGGATTAAAGCGACGGGGATACTCCGATGAGGCGGTCTCTACCATCAAGAAGGCCTACCGCCTCCTCTTCCGCAGCGGACTGACCCGCACGAATGCTCTCAAACGCATTCGCGATGAACTCCCCGACAGCCCTGAAATCGAAACCCTGACCAGCTTCATCGAGAGATCAGAGAGGGGACTGATCGGGTGAACAGCGTGCCCCCCCGGCCTGACGGGCTGAGGGTTGGTGTGGTGGGAATCGGCCATCTCGGGGCGTTCCACATAGAGAAGTACCTGAACCATCCAGCTGTTTCCTCCATCACCCTGTACGATTCCGAACAGGGAAAAGCCGAACGGCACGCTGAGGGGATCGAGGCGCCTGTCCCGCTCACCATCGCCGGAACTCTCGATGAGTGCCTCGAGGTCAGCGACGCGGTTTCGGTATCGGTTCCGACCAGCGCTCACGCCGAAGTGGCCGGCCGCGCGCTCGAGGCCGGCTGTCACGTTCTCGTTGAGAAGCCGATAGCCGGAGATTCCCGGGAGGCGGGACGGCTGGTCTCCGCCGCGACCGGGGCGGGCAGGATCCTGCAGGTCGGACACGTGGAGCGATTCAATCCGGCGTTCCAGGGACTCGATGTCGAGGCGCTCAACCCCGGATTCATCGAAGCACACCGTCTCGCGCCTTACAATCCGCGTGGAACAGACGTCGGCGTCGTGTTCGATCTGATGGTGCACGATCTTGATCTGATCCTCTATCTCGTCGGCGAAAAACCGGCGGCGGTAGAGGCGGTCGGCGTGCCGGTGATCACCGGTACGACCGATATCGCGAACGCGAGGATCACCTTTCCGGGCGGATGTGTCGCCAACGTCACCGCAAGTCGCGTGTCGCTTGCTCCCATGCGCAAACTCAGGGTGTTCCAGCCGAACGGCTATCTCTCATTCGACCTTCAGAAGGGCACGCGTGAGATTGTCAGGCTCCGCGACATCGGGGAGCAGGTGGATGCGGAGGAAGCGACGGTCATGCAGATCGGTGTACGAGCGGTTACGAGATCGGAGTGGGGAGGCAAACAGGACGCGCTGGCCCTCGAGATCGACGCCTTCGTCCGTGCGGTTCTGGCGGAGGCTCGAAACGAGGCCCATGTTCATCCACGTGGGGTGTCGGGAGTGGAAGCCGCCGAAGCTCTCGATCTTGCCGAGAGGATAACCAGGCAGATTGGCACGGACTGATCAGGATACGCAGCATCTCTTCATCATCGCCGGAGAGGCCTCCGGAGATCTGCATGCATCTGCGCTTGTCCGGGAGCTCTCCACCCGGAATCCCGGCCTCCGATTCTCGGGAATCGGCGGGGCACGACTGCAGGATGCCGGCCTGGAACTGCTTCATCACAGCGATCAGCTCTCGTTCATGGGATTCGCTGAGGTCATCCGTCACCTCCCGTATCTGAGACGGGTAATGCGGGATGTCCGCATCTTCCTCGAAGAACACCGTCCCGCGCTCGTCATCCTCGTCGATTTCCCCGCGTTCAACCTGCGTGTGGCCCGCATCGCGAAGGAACTCGGCCTGAGTGTGCTCTACTACATCGCACCACAGGTCTGGGCCTGGCATGAGGAACGGGTAACGACGCTTGCCGGAGTAACAGATGTGATCGCCTGCGTGCTCCCGTTTGAGAAACAGTTCTTTGACGAGAAGGGGGAGGCGTACGGTGTGGAGCCTGATGCCAGGTACGTCGGCCATCCCCTGATCGATGAAGCCGTACCCCGGATCGGCTCATCAGCCTTTCGGAAGGAGATGCTCCTGCCCGGGAACGCGGAGATCCTCGCGTTACTGCCGGGAAGTCGCATTCAGGAGATATCGAGACTGCTCCCGCCTATGGCGGGGGCCGCGCACCTTCTCCGTCGGAACCGGCCCGAACTGATCCCGATCGTGGGGGCAGCTCCCGGTATACCCGATTCTGTGTACGATCGGGTACTCGCCGGTTCCGGTCTCTCGCGGGCGCCATCGGTACCGCCTGAAAACGGGTATGGTCCCGAACACGGTCTCCACTTTTCGAGGGGATGCACGTACGATCTGCTCGATGCGGCACGGGGCGCTCTGGTCGCTTCAGGGACGGCCACCCTTGAGACCGGTCTCCTTGAGACACCGATGGTTATCGCCTACCGGATGAGCCGGCTCTCCTGGTGGATAAGCCGCAGAAGGGTGAAGGTTCAGCACATCGGGCTGGTGAACCTGGTCGCCGGGAAGCGGCTCGTTCCGGAATTACTGCAGAACGCGGTCACCCCCCGGACGCTTGCCGACCACCTCGCTCCTTTCCTCGAAGATGGACCCGTTCGGGAAGAGACCATCGCCGGACTCCGCCTTGTCAGGGAACGGCTGGGTGGAGGCGGTGCCACCGCGAAAACGGCTGATATCGCGATCGAACTGCTCGGAGAATTCCGATCGAACGGGGAAGAAGCGTCCGGTTCTACCGGGGAAGATGTGACATGAGAGGGGGTGGGAGATCGGCGTTCTCAGCCTCCCTGGTCACGGGACTCTATCAATGTATCAGTTATCTCATTGCCGGAGTGACGCTCCCGTTCTGGCTGATCCGTGACGGCAGGACTGGTGGCGGTTCATCACAGCGGTATGGTGTGGTTCCTGAGGAGATCAAGCGGAGGACCGATCCATTCGGATGCATCTGGATGCACGCCGCGTCGGTTGGAGAGGTCGGAGTTCTGGCCCGGGTGCTCCCCCAGCTTGCCGGTCTGACACCGGAACTTCCGGTGGTCGTGACGACGATGACGTCGACCGGGCGGGATCGCGCGCGTCAACTGTTGAGTGGCCAGGCGGATCATCTCTACCTGCCGCTGGATGCTCCGGCACTGGTAAGCAGGACGATCAGTGGATTGCACCCGCAGGTTCTCGTCATCGCGGAAACCGAACTGTGGCCGAATCTCATCCGCAAGGTCGCCCGGTACGGCGCTTCGATCGTCATAGTGAATGCCCGGCTCTCCGCCAGGGCGAGCCGCCGGTACCGGCTGGTGGGGCCGGGAATGAAACGGATCCTCAACACCATCTCGGTTATCTGCGTGAAATCGGAAACCGATCGGGAACGATTCGTAGCGCTGGGTGCGGAACCGGGAAGGGTCATGGTGACCGGTGATCTGAAGTACGAACCTCTCTCGGGGGTCGTGGATACCCCGATCGATGAGCGAAGAAGAGAACTTGGACTTCCCGTCGGCAGACCGGTGTTTACCGCCGGAAGTACACGGCAGGGTGAGGAAGAAATCATCCTCGAGGGGTTCGAGCATGCCGCCAGACAGTTCGCCGACCTGCTGATGGTGGTGGCTCCACGATATCCGAGAAGGGCCGATGAAGTGTTCGATCTCATCACCGGCCACAGGTTGCGATGCCTGCGCAGGACGGCACTGCTCGAAGGAGCCTCCCCGGAGGGGATCGATGTGCTGCTTCTCGATACGATAGGAGAGCTGGAGCGGTTCTTCGCAGCGTCTGACGTGACGTTCGTCGGTGGCAGTCTGGTGCCGGTCGGTGGGCATAATCTGCTTGAGCCGGCCATGTACGGTGTGCCGGTCCTCTTCGGGCCCCATACCGGTGAGACCGCGGGCGCAGATATGCTCCTGCTTGAATCACACGGGGGAATGAGAGTTGATGACGGAAAAAGCCTGGGTGAAGCGATCGCCGGTCTGATCCACGACGGGTCGAGGCGGGTGGCGATGGGGGCCTCTGCCCGGGAGGCGGTCAGGCAGGGCAGGGGGGCACTGGAGGGAGTGGTTGCGCACTATCGCCGTGCGCTCGGACTGGATACATCGGAGGTACGGGCTTCGCGCACCGATCGGGGAAGCAGAGGGCAGCGGGCAGATGATATCGTGATCGGCGTCAGGGGGGACGGGATTGACACAGACGCGCGGGAAGGAAGGGGGGGCTCGTGAGAACGGTTCTCGAACGCGCCCTCGGGCGGATCTGGGCTGGTCATCGGACCAGAGCACTCACCGTTCCGCTCTATCTCCTCTACTATCTGCTGATCCCGTTCTCCGTACTCTATTCATCGCTGGTCTGGGGAAGGAGATGGTTTTTTCATATTGGTCTGCTGCGCTGCCGGCGTCTGTCGGGGACGAAGGTGGTGTCGATCGGGAACATCACGGCCGGAGGAACAGGAAAATCCCCCCTGGTTACGGGATTGGCCGGGACCTTTTTAAAACAGGATGTCCCGGTTGCGGTTGTCTCGAGGGGATATGGAGCCCTGAAGCGCGGCTCGGGCCCGCTCCTGGTCTCCGATGGCTCCGGTCCTCTGGCGGCTCCCGGTGAGGCGGGAGACGAACCGGTCATGATAGCGGACGCTGTTCCGGTAGTGGTCATCGTCTCACGGGACCGGTACGTCGGTGCGCGGCTTGCCCGGGACCGATACGATGCCGAGGTGGTGATCCTCGATGATGGTTTCCAGCATCTCAGCCTCACCCGAGACCTCAATATCGTCCTGCTCGAGGCAGCCGATCCCTTCGGGAACGGATGGACACTGCCGGCGGGGAAACTTCGAGAGCCGCTCTCGGCTCTCCGGGCGACAGATCTGTTCATCCTCGTGCATCGGGGGGGAGAGATCATACCGGTACCGGACAGACTGAAGGGCCTTCTGAGGGCATTCAGCAGGAATGCCATGATCATCGACGGCCTGCTGGGTATCCGGGGAGTGAGAAGATTCGGGGAGCGCGATGAACAGGAACTTTCAGGCATGGCGGGTCGCCAGGTGATTCTTGTCTCCGGTATCGGCACACCGCGCTACCTGGAGGAGGGGATCGCCGCCGCCGGGATGACGGTGGTCGAACATCTGGCGTACCGCGATCATCACCGCTACGATGAACGCGATGTTGAGCGGATCGGAACCCGTTTTCTGGCATCAGGCGCGGAACTGCTGATCACCACGGCAAAGGATGAAGTGAAACTCATCAGGGCAGGTCTCAGGGATGTTGTTGAGGAGGCGTGGGTGGCGGAGGTGGCGTTTGAGGCTCGATTCCTTGAGCATATCGTGAGTGTGCTGGCATGAAAACTTCCGGATTCGATTTCCTCGTCATCGGGAGCGGTATCGCAGGTCTCACAACGGCACTCAAACTGGCTGAGGCAGGAAATGTGGCGATCGTCACGAAGAAGGAGGACAAGGCCTCAGCGACCAACTACGCGCAGGGCGGGATCGCCACTGTTCTGAGCCCGCTCGACGACTTCGAATCGCATCTTGACGACACGCTTACGGCCGGCGCCGGACTATGCAACCGGGAGGCCGTGCATCTGATGGTGAACGAAGGGCCGAAGTTGATCGGCGAACTGATCGATCTCGGCGTGGCGTTCAACCGGTCAGCGGGATCACTCGAGGAGGAGGGTAGTGGGGAATCACCCGACGGCAGGGAGCCGCTCAGCCTCGGCAGAGAGGGTGGACACAGCCATTCCCGGATCGTGTACGTTCATGATCTGACCGGACGGGAAGTTGAACGCGCACTCGTGGAGGCTGCAAGCGCTCATCAGAATATCACGATCTTCGAGAACCATATCGGTGTCGATCTCATCACCGAACATCATCTTGAGGGGATTCCGAACGGCCCCGGAATGCAGCACTCGGTGTATGGGGCTTACGTGCTCGACACCGCCTCAGAGAAAGTCATCACGTTCACCGCCAGGATCACCATCCTGGCTACCGGCGGATGCGGTCAGGTTTACCTGCACACCACCAATCCCGATATCTCGACCGGTGACGGACTTGCCATGGCGGCACGAGCCGGCTGTTCGCTGTCGAATCTGGAGTTCATGCAGTTCCATCCGACCGCGCTCTATGGAACGGGAGACCCGGCTTTTCTGATCAGCGAAGCGGTACGGGGATTCGGCGGGATACTCAGGAACGCCGAGGGTGAAGCGTTCATGGAAGGAGTGCACCCCCTCAAGGATCTGGCTCCCCGTGATATCGTTGCCCGGGCGATCGACCGTCAACTGAAGTCAAGCGGTCAACCTTACGTATACCTCGATCTGACCCACCGGGAGGCCCACGAGATTGAGGAACGCTTTCCGAATATCGTCACGACCACCCGGAGACTGGGTATCGATCCCGCAACCGATCCGTTCCCCGTGGTTCCCGCGGCTCACTACATGTGCGGCGGTATCCCGACCGACCTGCAGGGAAGAACGGAACTGAAGAACCTCTTCGCGGTGGGTGAGGTCGCCTGCACCGGAGTTCATGGGGCGAACCGGCTGGCCAGCAATTCTCTGCTGGAAGGCCTTGTTTTTGCCGAGCAGGCTGCCACCTGCGCCAGGGAACTGCTGAAAGAGATGGACACTCCGATACGGGAGTCACCTTCGTGGGATGCGGCCGGTACGACAGAAACCATCGAACGGGTTCTGCTGAGCCATGACCGGATGGAGATCCGATCCCTGATGTGGGACTATGTCGGTCTCGTTCGATCAACCGATCGCCTGGAGAGAGCGGGAAGAAGGCTCACCGTCATCGCCCAGGAAACGGAGCGGTACTACCGCTGGACCAGATTGACTGCCGAACTGCTGGAACTGCGGAATATCTCCCAGGTGGCGCTCCTCATCGCAAACTCGGCTCGCGGACGCAAGGAGAGCAGGGGACTTCATTTTGTGACCGACTACCCCGATCAGGATCCCTCCCTGGAGGGAAAGGACACGATCGTCACATTCGACTGGACGGTTGTTGCGTGACAGGGCACTAGATACAGATTCGTATCGTTTCCATCGGCAGATCGCCCGCAAGGTCGATCCTGTGTGATACCATGACCGACGATCGAGAACGCTGGAAGGCCGCGTATCCGTGAACATGACCGCAGAGATCCCCACCAGACCCTTTATCGCCGTCCTCGATTTCGGTGGGCAGTACGCTCACCTGATCGCCAACCGGATACGACGGTTGGGTATGTACTCGGAGATCGTGCCCCCCGATGTCGATTCGGCAGTTATGGAAAACGCTGTCGGCATCATCCTCTCAGGCGGGCCGAGCAGCGTATACGATCCAGGCCAGCCTCCTTACAACGCTGAACTCTTCGAGCACGATCTTCCGATGCTCGGGCTCTGCTACGGGCATCATCTGCTTGCTCAGCAGCTGGGCGGGCAGGTGGCCCGAGGCAGCACTCGGGAATACGGGAGCGCGTCTCTGCGGGTCATCGCTGGCAAAGGACCGCTCAAGGGGCTCTCAGACCGGGAAGAGGTCTGGATGAGTCACGGGGACCAGATCGTTCAGTTGCCGGAGGGGTTCGAGGTTCTGGGCAGTACCGACGACTGCCCGGTCGCCGCGATGGGAGATGCCTCCCGCCGGCTCTATGGTTTCCAGTTTCATCCGGAGGTAACCCATACTCCGAACGGAATGCAGATGCTCGAGAACTTCATAGACCTCTGTGACACTCCTCGAGAGTGGAATGTCGGTGATTATATTGAGGAGATCGGTCGGCGTATCGCCGATCAGGTAGGTGACAACCGGGTGCTGCTGCTGGTTTCCGGTGGTGTTGATTCCACCGTCTGCTTTGCCCTGCTCAATCGGATGATCGGGCCCGAGAAGGTAAAGGGAGTCCATATCGACAACGGGTTGATGAGAAAGAACGAATCCCGGGATGTCATCTCGATCTTTTCGGAGATGGGTTATGACAATCTGGAGTACGTTGATGCCGTTGACCGGTTCCTGACACCACTCGAGGGAGTTACCGATCCCGAGGAGAAGAGGAGGATCATCGGAAGGGTGTTCGTTGAAGTCGCCAGTGATCAGCTCGGTGGTATCGATCTTCAGGAGGGATGGCTTCTGGCCCAGGGCACCATCTACCCCGATACGATCGAAACGGGTGGTACACAGCATGCCGCTACCATCAAGACGCACCACAACCGGGTTGAGGAGATCGAGCGGCTCATCGAGCAGGGAAAGATCGTTGAACCGCTGGCGCATCTCTATAAAGACGAGGTGCGGGAAGCCGGGATGGCACTCGGACTGCCCGAGTCGCTCATCTGGAGACATCCCTTCCCGGGCCCCGGACTGGGTGTGAGGATCCTCTGCAGCACGGGAGAGGAACTACCGGAGGATGAGCAGCGCGCGATGGCTGAAGTGGAGGCGCGTGCATCCGAGATTGCGGCAGAGGCGGGATACGGGGCTCGGGTGCTGCCGGTCAGATCGGTCGGAGTGCAGGGGGACTACCGGACGTACGCCCATCCGGTCATGCTGACCGGCGGTGAGAGGGAGTGGAAGACTCTTGAGGAGGTTTCCACCCGGATCACGAACGAGGTACGGGAAATCAACCGTGTTGTCTATCTGGTCAGCAGGGGCGAGCCGGGTCAGCTCGATACCATAGCCGCCAGTGTAACGCGCGACCGCCTCGACCTGCTCAAGGAGGTGGATGCCATTGCGATGGAGGTGCTCACCACCGCTGGACTCGACCGCAGCGCATGGCAGGTGATCACAGTCCTGCTCCCACTCGTACCGGCGTCAGGCGGGGAATGCGTCGTACTCCGTCCGGTCCTCAGCACGGAAGCGATGACCGCAAAGTTCGCTGACCTTCCCTGGACGGCAGTGGACGAAATGGTACACAGGATCGAGGCACTGACCGGAGTCTCGTACGTATTCTACGATGTAACGCACAAACCACCCGCAACGATCGAGTGGGAATAGCAGCTGGTCGAGTGGGAATAGCGACCGTTCGAGCCGCCGGCACTGAGGTCCATCGTACCAGAACATCATGAATCGCGTTGACTGACCCGATTTCCTATGTATTTTTACGTGATTACTATCCGTTCTGCGGATGATTCAATCTCAATCATAATTGTTAAGGATGTGGTGGCATTGGCTTACGTTCAGGTTCGTGATAATGAATCCTTCGAGAAGACTCTCAAGCGCTTCCAGAAACAGGTGAAGAAGGAGGGGATCACGACCGATCTGAAGCGCAAGCGGTACTTCCTCAAGCCGTCGGAGCGCAAGCACCAGCGCAAGCTGAGCCAGAAGCGGAAGCAGAGGAGACGGACGAGTGACGGCCGGGGCGTCTGAACCCGCAGGAATAACCGGCTCGCAGAACGGCCGCCTTCCCGGGCGGCCTTTTTATTATCTCTCTATTCCTCCCCCAGCCTCTCTCCGGCGCTTCCCATCTCTCCCCGACATGACAGTTCACCAAAAGAGGATAAACAGACCTTTCTCTCCAATTGTACATTGCCTGGAGTCCCATGCTGTGTATGTTTGACCGCGAATGTACACCTGGTGTTTAACGGAGGGATCGACCCCGTCGTGAGTACCACAACCGCTTCCGAAGTCACCTTTGCCAGAGGTATCCACCCCCCCGAGGAAAAGCATCTGGCGGAGGAAATGCCCATTGAAATTCTACCCACCCCGACACAGGTCATGATACCGCTGCTGCAGCACATCGGTGCGCCCTGCGAGGCCAGCGTACAGGCCAAACAGGAGGTGGCGATCGGTGATCAGGTGGGAGAGGCGACAGCGTTCATTTCATCCCCGGTCCATGCCAGCATCGACGGAAAGACCAAAAAGCTAACCGTCGCGACGTTGCCCAACGGTCGTCATGTGAAGGTGGTCCCGATCAAGGCGGCCGAAGAACAGTCGCTCTCAGGTCAGGCCCTCTACGACGACGTGCTGGGCGGCGAATGGCCTCGTGAAGGACTCGATTCGTATGAACCGGAGGCGATTTCAAAGGCCGCCCTCGAAGCCGGAATCGTAGGCTTGGGTGGGGCCGCCTTCCCGAGCCATGTGAAGCTGGCCCGGAACGAAGAGACCCCGATTGAATATCTGCTCGTCAATGGCTGTGAGTGTGAACCGTACCTGACCGCAGACTACCGACTGATGGTGGAAGCACCGGATGCGATTATCGCCGGCACGCTGCTGGCAAAGCAGGCCACCGGAGCGGAGAAAGCATTAATCTGCATTGAGAACAACAAGCCGAAAGCGATCGAGGCGATGCGGAAGGCGGCTGAAGGGACCGGTATCGAGGTGAGATCCCTGCAGACCAAATACCCGCAGGGCGCTGAGCGCCAGCTCACGGTCGCAATGGTCGGGAGGGAGGTCCCCACGCTCGGATTGCCCCTGCAGGTCGGAGTCGTCGTACAGAACGTCGGTACCATCGCAGCCATTGCCAGGGCCGTTTTGCGCGGTAAGGCTCTCACGCACCGGGTGGTGACGGTGACCGGCGCGGGGATCAGAGAACCGAAGAACCTGCTGGTACCGGTCGGTGTGAGCTATCAGGAACTGATCGATTACTGCGGTGGACTGACCGAAGAAGCCGACAGGGTAGTATCGGGTGGACCGATGATGGGGTTCACCGTCGGTCACCTGAGCACACCGGTCACGAAGGGAACCAGCGGAATCACCGTTCTGACACACGAGGACGTGAAACATGCCGAGGAGACCGCCTGCATCCGATGCGGACGCTGTGTGGATGCCTGTCCTCTGAATCTCGTGCCGACGAAGATCGCGCTGGCGTCACGAGCGGGTAATGCCGAGGTGGCTGAACGGTACTATCTCCCCGCCTGTGTGGAATGCGGCTGCTGCGCGTATGTCTGTCCGGCGAGCATCCCGCTCGTCCAGCTGGTGCGCATCGGCAAGATCATGTTGAGCAATAAGTAAACGAACACAGTCACGGAAGAGCCGAAATCTGATGGCGGAACCAGAAGCCCGGAACAATTCAGAAGACGTGACGGAGGAGCCTCAGACTGAACCGGAGGAGCCGAAGGCTGAACAGAAGGAGCCTCAGGCCGTGCCGGTCGGCAACATCGTCGCGCCCTCACCCCATCTTTCGGATACCTCGCTCACTACGAAGGGAATGATGGTGGACGTCATCATCGGCCTGGCGCCGGTGATGATCATGTCGATCGTTGTCTTCGGCTGGTACGCGGTGATCCAGGTTGGTATCTGTCTCGTCACCGCGCTGATCACGGAGTCGATCTTCACCCGGATGACCGGGAAACCGGTTCCGATCGGTGACTTCTCAGCGGTTATAACAGCCATGATCCTGGGCTTTTCGCTTCCCTGGAGTGCACCGTGGTATGTGGCGGTCATCGGCACAACCGTTGCGATAGGCATCGGAAAGGTGGTATTCGGAGGCCTCGGGCAGAACATCTTCAACCCGGCGATGGTCGGCCGTGCATTTGTGATGCTCAGTTTCGCGCGAGTGCTTGGTACCGGCGCCTATGTCAGGGCAACCGAGACGCTTGATGTAGTCACCCGGGCCACGCCGATGGCAGCCGCCAAGGAAACAGCTGGTGCGATGGCCGATCTGCCGTCGTTGTGGCCGTTGTTCCTGGGCACCCACAACGGTTCGATCGGTGAAACAAGCGCCCTGGCGTGCCTCATCGGAGGACTCTACCTCTGCTGGAGACGCTCAGCGTCGTGGGAGATTCCGGCCGGAGTTATCGGTTCGGTGATCGTGCTTGCGGGCTTCGCGAACCTCATCAATCTGACCGATCTTTCGATCCTGCACCATCTCTTCGGCGGGGCGCTCCTGCTCGGGGCATTCTTTATTGCCACTGACCCCGTCACCAGTCCTCTGAGCCCGAAAGGAAAGTTCTGGTTCGGTGTCGGCATCGGTTTCTTCGTCATGCTGCTCAGGGTGTTCAGCGGCTACCCGGAAGGGGTGATGTTCGCGGTACTTCTGATGAATTCCGTCGTGCCGCTGATCAACCAGTGGACCATACCGCGCCCGGTCGGGGGCCCGGTCCCGAAGAAAGACTGATCGTGATGAGTGAAACTCCTGAAATGAATGAGCCGCAACAATCAGGCGAGCCGCAGCAGTCAGACAAGTTACAGCAGTCAGACAAGTTACAGCAGTCAGACAAGTTACAGCAGTCAGACAAGTTGCAGCCTGTCGTTGAACCTCCGCAGGTGAGCGGGGTGCCGGAGAAGAGCAGCTACATCGGTCAGGCCTGGCTGGTGATCCTGCTGGCGTTCCTTTTCGGTTCGGTACTGGCGCTGGTGCATACCACGCTGGGCCCGAAGATCGCCGAGAACAAACGCAACGAGACCTACAGCGTCATCCCGACTCTGGTTCCCGGATCCGATCGTGAGATGACCCAGGAACTCATTGTCGAAGGCAACAACGGCAGAGCTATCAGGCTCTACAAGGCGTTCTCTACGGAAGGAACGCATGTCGGCTGGGTGATCCCCGCCCGGGGACAGGGGTTCGCGGATGTCATTGAAGTTCTGATCGGACAGAATGCGGACCTCAACCGGATCACGGGAATGTATGTGCTGGCCCAGAAGGAGACACCGGGTCTGGGGGATTACATCAGGGGTGAGGATTTCCTGGAGCTGTTCCAGGACAAGCCCACGGATATGCCCCTGGTCGTCGTGAAGGCGGATCCGCGCCAGGAGAACGAGATCCTCGCGCTGACCGGAGCGACGATTTCCTCGGAGAGCGTCACGAACATTGTGAATAGTGCGCTTGGGAATCTCAAAGGGAAGCTCGATGCTCACAACGGCAGCAGCGCTGCACCGGAGAAGTGATGGCTGATCAACCCACGGCATCTGAACGCTTCATCCAGGGGATCCTGCCGGAGAACCCGGTCTACCGCCAGCTGCTGGGGATGTGTCCCACGCTGGCGGTCACGAACGGGATGGAACCGGCCATGACCATGGTGGGCGCCACGGCCTTCGTGCTCATCTGCTCGAACATCATCGTGGCGCTGATCCGTGGCCTGCTGAAACCCCATCTTCGAATCCTCGTGTTCACCCTCACTATCGCTACCTTCGTGACGATCATCGACCGGTTCCTCGGGGCGTACATGTACGAAATGAGCAAGCAGCTGGGTCCATACGTGCCGCTTATCATCGTGAACTGCCTCATCATTTCCCGGGCCGAGGTCTGTGCTTCGAAGCAGAGTCTCAGAACGGCAATCGCCGACGCCACCGGGATGTCGATCGGATTCGGCCTGGCCCTGGCCAGCATCTCGACGGTGCGGGAGATCCTCGGTGCGGGGACCTGGTTCGGTATCCCGCTGCTGGGATCCGGCTGGCCCGCCTGGGGAATCATGGTACTGCCGCCTGGAGCGTTCCTCGTGCTGGGGCTGCTCCTGGGAGGCGTGAACTGGTTTGATGACCGGCGCAAGCGGCAAACCGTCACCTTAAGCGAGTAGGAGAGATCATGGAAACGCTCAGCTCGCTCTTGATGATCTTTATAGGTGCCGCACTGATAAACAATTTTGTGCTGCACTACTTCGTCGGAATCTGTCCCTTCCTGGGCGTCTCCCGGCGTGTTGACACGGCGTTCGGGATGGGACTGGCGGTGATCTTCGTGATGCTGATCGCCTCTACCCTGAGCTGGTTCTTTACCATGTTCATCCTGCGTCCCATGGCGCCGATCCCGGTCTGGATCTGGCAGATCGCCGGGGGTAATCCCGAGACTACGATCGATCTCTCGGTCCTTAGTTACATCATCTACATCTTCGTCATCGCTTCCTCGGTGCAGTTCGTCGAGATGTACGTAAGGAAGTTCCAGCCGGCACTCTATGAGTCGTTCGGTGTTTTCCTGCCGCTGATCACGACCAACTGTGCCATTCTGTTCGCGTGCCTCGAGATAATGAAGAAACTGCAGGACCCGACGATGCTCTGGGGACTGCACGAGGCCCTCATCCTTGCTGTCGGTGGCGGGGTCGGCTTCACGATCGCGATCACGATCATGGCAGGGATACGGGCAGAACTCGACCTGTGTGATGTACCGAAATCCCTGAAGGGAGCGGGTATAGCGCTCATCGTCGCCGGCATCATGGCGATGGCGTTCATGGGCTTCACCGGTGTGGACAGGGGCGTAGAGCAGGCCCTTTCCGCTCTCGGAACGAGGTAGGGAGGAACAGCAGTGCTTACCACTGTGACACTGATACTTGCCGCGGCAGTCCTCGTACTCATTGCGATCGCGGTGGGCTGGGTTCTCGGTTGGGCGAATCGCGCATTCTACGTATATGTGGATCCGAAGATCCTGGCGTTACAGGATGCCCTTCCCGGAGCCAATTGCGGGGGATGCGGGTACGTGGGATGCAACTCTTACGCTGATGCCCTGGGCACCGGAGCAGAAGAAGACCTGACGCTCTGCGGTCCCGGTGGAACCAGTTGTGTGGGAGCGATCGCCGATATCCTCGGCATTGAGGTCACCGATGTCTGGCCCTACAAGGCGGTTGTTCACTGCGCGGCGAAACTGGAAGACCGGTTGCTGAGAATGGATTATCAGGGTGAGCCGACCTGCGCAGCTGCGAACCTGGTTGCCGGTTTCCAGGGTTGCATCTACGGGTGCATGGGGCTCAGTGACTGCGTCAGGGTGTGTGAGTATGACGCCATGCACATCGTGGATGGAGTCGCGGTGGTCGATTACGAGAAGTGTACCGGTTGCAAGCTGTGCGCGGTCGCGTGTCCACGGAACATCATCACCATGGTTCCCTTCAAACGATCCGAGATGTTCGTCGTTGCCTGCTCCAATGATGATTTCGGTAAAGAGGTGCAGTCGGTCTGCACCGTCGGATGCACCGGTTGCATGTCGTGTTCCCGGGTGAGTGACTTGATGGTGATGGATGGGAACAGGCCGGCGATAAACTACGATCTTTATGAGGAGTTCGAGGACTTCGAACCGATTCTGGAGAAGTGCAAGCGCTCGAGTCTGATCTTCGTCGGTATCCCCACAGAGGGACAGGTAGCAGCTGTTGCGGATGAAGAAGTGCCGGAGAGGATCGAAGCCGACTTCCAGACAACGGTGGATGACACGGAGTGGCGGGGGTAGGAATCAAGACCGTTCGGTACTCTAGAACGGTGATTCGCATCGATCATTATATTCATCGTTTTTCAGTGATATACGCATCAAAGCGGGCCGATGAGATCGTTGTCTGCGCCGTCCCCTCCCATACGATCAGCATCGATTCGATCCCTTTCGGGAGGGTGTCCAAGCCATCAGGACCCAGAACACTCAGGGCCGTTGCCCAGATATCACCCTCAAGCGCTGTCGGAGCTACTACCGTTACAGAGACGGCAACCGCCGCCGGCTGCCCGGTTTTCGGATCGATGATATGGCTGTATCGAACTCCGTTGATCTCATAGAAGCGTGAGTAGTCGCCACTGGTGCACACCGCTCCTGATTCTACAGAAAGGTGGTCAATAACGCCGGAACCGGCAGGGTCGCGGATTTCGATCTGCCACGCATGCCCATCTGGTGGCTGGCCGAAGACGCGCAGATCTCCGCCCACGTCGACGAGTCCGCCGGCGACGCCTGCAGCCCGCATCGTTTCGATCGCCCGATCGATGGCATATCCTTTGGCGATACCGCCCAGATCAACCTCAACGCCGTCAGATTTCTTGATGATCCCCTCCGGCTGCAGGTCGATCAGGTCCCAGGAAGAGGTTTCTCTTGCACGGGTGATCTCCTCAGGAGTGGGGCGGAGCCGTGCTGGAACTGATTCCCTCCAGAGCAGAATGAGAGGGCGGATCGTCACGTCGAAGGCGCCGCCGGTTTCCTGGTATGCCACCTGGGCGTGTCGCAGAATGGCATAACTGATATCGGAAAGTGCTATCTTCTCACCGGCGGAGGCCCGGTTGAAACGGGTGATCAGTGAGCCGTCCAGCCAGCTGCTAACTTCGAGTTCTATCCCTCTCAGCACACTTTCGGTCCTCGCAAGCGCCTCCTCAGCCCGTTTTTCATCAACAGGAAGGGTGACCACGGCAAGCTGACACGTGGTCCCCATAATCCCCTCAGGTTTTGAAGTGAGGGTGATAAAGCGAATTATCTCCCGCTCGGAGCGAGTCTGCCAGAGGGCCACGACCACGATGAGCGACGTTATGACAAGCAGTACGCGCCTGACTATCCGGTCACGTTTCACTCAGTACACCCTTCCGCGTACACCGCTCCGCGTACACCGCTTCGCGTACACCCCACCGTGTACACGCCTCTTTGTACACCGCTCTGCGTACACCACTCAACAATTACACGTAATCCCCGAATCACTCACCCCCGACCTGTCGGAATTCTTCATGTCATGAATAATCTTTCCGACAGTGATCTTCATGTTCCAAATCCACTTTTCTCTGTACGACAAACTGCGTACAGGTTTTCGGCAATTGTATGTACGCGTCGCGTCGTACGTCCACACCATGAGAGTGAAAGGGGTTTACCATGCTAATGCCACTGTTCATTTCAACTACTATTGTCACCGATAATCTTCTCAAGGGTGAGATCATATCGGAAGGAGATATTGCGACAGCTTTCTGCAGCTCGTGTTTTACAGAGGTAACCATACGACATGAATACCTCCACTTCCGATCATTCCGGAGTGAATCTGGAGATCTGTTGATGGGGGTTTGTACCGAATGTGGCAAGCTCATTTCAGTTCCGGCCCAGGCCGCGCCACTAATCCTGGAACCGACTACCGAGAGAAAACTCTACACTATCGAGTTGCGGCTTCCGCGACCGCTGATAGACATCCTGCGCCTGGTCGCTTCCCACTTCAATGTACCACACGACCGGTTCCGGTCGGCGCTGCTGAGGTATTATGTGGAGGAACTCCTTCTGGACCGTTCACTGATCGTGAGGGTGATGCGTCTGGCACGTTCTGATCTGGCACAGCAGAAGGCTGATGCCCGATTAACCTTCAGATTGACGGAGGAAGCATATCAGGCCGTCTACACGGTTCTGTTCAGGTATCGGATTTCCAAACTGTTCGTTGATGATGCGGGGGCTCATTCTGACAGCCGCTGAGGATGCGTTTTCGCACAGATCGAACAGGAGGAGACAGGCAATTTCAGCTATCGTCGCCTCTCTTACCTGAATGATATTGATTTGACTGTGAACGAAACCACCGAAAGAAGTAGCGAGTGTGAGTCAATCCGCTGACAGAAACAGTGAGCGACAATCAGGCGGAAATGACGAGTTGCGGTCCGCTCTCGGATCGATGTGGCTGGAGCGAAGGGACAAGCCATTCGAGTTGGTGAGCCCTTACGAACCCGCTGGGGAACAGCCGCGTGCGATCGACGAACTGGTGTCAGGACTTGAGCGGGATGACCGGTATCAGACATTGCTGGGTGTGACGGGTTCGGGGAAAACATTCACGATAGCGAACGTAATCGCCCGCGTGAACAGGCCCGCACTGGTCATCAGCCACAACAAGACGCTTGCGGCCCAGTTATATGGGGAGTTGAAGGGGTTCTTTCCCAACAACGCAGTCGAATACTTCATCTCATACTACGATTACTACCAGCCGGAGGCGTATCTGCCGGGACGCGATCTCTATATCGGGAAGGAAACCAGCGTCAACGAACTGATCGAACGCCTTCGGCTGCGCACGACCAGCGCGCTGCTCGATCGTCGGGATGTCATCGTGGTGGCTTCTGTCTCCTGCATCTATGGTCTTGGAAATCCGGCCGATACCTACAAGATGCTGGTGGGACTTGAGAAGGGGCAGAACCTCGATCGCCAGGATCTCCTGCGGGCTCTCCTCGACCTTCAGTATCGCAGAAATGATATCGCGTTCGATCGGGGGACCTTCCGGGTTCGCGGTGACGTCGTGGAAGTCCACCTCGCCTACGAAGAGATCGCCGTGAGAGTGGAATTCTGGGGGGATGAGATAGAGAATCTCTCCATCGTTGATCTGCTCACCGGTGAGATCATCGAGGAGCGTGAACGGGTGATTATCTTCCCCTCCAGTCACTTTCTCACCAACAGGGAGAAGGTGGACGAGATCCTGGCCGTAATCGAACGGGACGCGGAACGGGAAGTAGCGGCTTTTCAGGATGCCGGCAAACTGGTTGAGGCACAGCGCCTGAAATCACGAACAAGATACGATCTCGAGATGATGGCCGAAGTCGGCTGGTGCGCGGGAATCGAGAACTACAGCCGCTATTTCGATGGCAGGTCTCCCGGTGACCGCCCGAATACGCTGATAGACTACTTTCCCGATGGCTTTCTCACGATCATCGATGAATCGCACGTCACCATTCCCCAGATCGGAGGAATGTACGCCGGGGACCGATCCCGGAAGGAAAACCTGGTTGCCTACGGGTTCAGGCTTGAAGCGGCTCTCGATAACCGTCCCCTGCAGTACGCGGAATTCGAATCGCTTCAGAACAACACCATCCTTGTTTCAGCCACACCCGGAGACTTCGAGCTGGAGCGGTGCCGGGGAATCGTTGTTGAGCAGGTTGTCAGACCCTCGGGTCTGCTCGATCCGGAGGTGGTTGTGCGGCCGGTGTCGGGACAGATCGATGATCTGCTCGAAGAGATCAGGATGAGGGTCGATCAGGGTGAACGGACACTGGTCACGACTCTCACCAAGAAGATGGCGGAGGATCTGACCGATTATCTGATCAAGGTGGGTGTCCGGGCGCGCTACATGCATTCCGAAATCGACGCCCTTGATCGCGTGGAAGTGCTGCGAGGTCTCCGTATGGGGGATTATGATGTGCTGGTCGGGATCAACCTGCTCCGTGAGGGCCTCGACATGCCGGAGGTGAGTCTGGTCGTCATCCTCGATGCCGACAAAGAAGGATTCCTCCGGAGCAGAACGAGTCTGATCCAGACCATGGGACGCGCGGCCAGGAACGTGAATGGGCGTATTATCATGTATGCCGATCGCATGACCGGTTCGATGGAGAGAGCGATAGGGGAGGTCGATCGTCGCCGCGTGATCCAGAGGGCCTGGAATGAGGAGCGGGGGATCGTACCCGCAACGCTCACGAAGACACGGGAAGAGATTATGGCGAGCACCTCACTGGCCGATGTTCTCGATCCTGAAGGGGCAGGGAAGCAGGAGGAACTGGAACCGGATACGCTGATGGCACCGTTCCAGGGGCTTTCCGATGAGGGATGGGAATTGGCGGTTGAGCAGCAGATGCTCGTGTACGCGGTGGGGCTTGAATTTGAGAAGGCGACCGTCCTGCGCGATGAATTGACGCGATACAGAGTCGCCACCGACAGGAATGATCACACCGGCGGAAAGCGTTCGGACGAAGAGTCGACCGGGAGAACAGGAGAAGAAGAATGATCGACGCCGAGGCACTCAGCCGGCTCATCCAGATCGCGCTCGATGAGGATGTGGGGACTGGTGATGTGACCAGCGACCTGACACTCGATCCGCAATCAGAGAGTGAGGGGATCATTCTGGCCCGTGAAGCCGGAATCATGGCCGGTATGCCGGCTGTTGATCAGGTTTATTTTCAGGTCGATCCGAATGTGGGCGTGACCCCCAGCGTGGAGGAGGGAGAGGCATTCACCGCAGGTGAGGTCGTAGCCACGATTTCGGGACCAACCCACTCCATTCTGATCGGGGAGAGACTTGCGCTGAATCTGCTTCAGCGGTTATGCGGGGTTGCAACGGAGACGAACAGATTCGTGAAGGCGGTAGCCGGGACGGGGGTCACCATTCTCGATACCAGGAAAACGACACCCGGAATGCGTGATCTGGAGAAGTATGCCGTCAGGCAGGGTGGGGGCGCGAACCACCGGATGGGGCTCTACGACGGCATCCTGATCAAAGAGAATCACGTCCAGGCAGCCGGTGGCGTTGCGGAGGCCCTCGAGCGGGTGCGTCGGGGGCTCGCCGACAGAGATTCGAGATTCCTCATCGTGGCTGAAGTCGGTGACGAGGCCCAGGCCCGTGAGGCGGTTGACGCAGGCGCTGACCGGCTCCTGCTGGACAATATGGATCCCGCGACGATGGCGAAGATCGTGAAGTGGATCCATGATGAAGACCGGCCGGAAATTGAGCTCGAAGCCTCCGGCGGGATGAACCTCGATAATGTAAGAACGGTCGCGGAGACAGGGGTGGATTACATCAGTGTGGGAGCACTCACTCATTCGGTGAGATCGATCGATCTCTCACTCCTCCTTCACTGAACGATGTTCTGGAATCAGCAGGCAACCACTGACCGATGAACAGAGAATCGTGGACAGCGGAATTCGTGTCGATGCTGGGTCAGGCCCGCAGGCTGACCGACGGACAGCGCCTGCTGTGGAACGGGCCTGCGTCCGGGGCCTCTCCGATGCCGGGATCTTCATCGGGCTCCTCACCAGGGACTTCAACCGGATCTTCACCGGGGACTTTACCGGGGTCTCCAACCGGATCTTCACCGGGCTCCTCACCAGGGACTTCAACCGGATCTTCACCGGGGACTTTGCCGGGGTCTCCAACCGGATCTTCACCGGGGAATTCAACCACCGGGTCCTCACTGTGTTATTATCGAAGCCTGCCTTCCACGAACGGGCTCCTGCGTTCCATGGCCGCTGATGGGGTGAGTCCGGGCACGGTGGTCATCGCCGGCGAGCAGACCGCCGGGCGGGGCCGCCACGGCAGATCGTGGTTCTCTCCTCCAGGCGGTGGACGGTACTGCTCCCTCCTGCTGGAATCAGGGATCGCCCCGGAACGGTTGGGGTGGATTACCCTCGCTGCGGCGCTCGCTCTCGTGAGGTCAGCCCGACCGCTTGGAGCGAGGCTCCAGATCAAATGGCCAAATGATCTTGAGTGCAACGGCCGCAAGGTTGCCGGAGTGCTCGCCGAGATGGTCTCACAGCAGGGTGTCGTCAGCGGAATCGTGCTCGGTACCGGCGTGAATATCGACTGGAGCGGGTGTGATGTGCCGAAGGAAGTTCGTGAACGGGGCGGCACGCTCAGTGATTGCATCGATGATGTAGTGGACGGAGACCGGTTCATTGCAGATTATCTGTGGGAAGTCTGGCATCTTGCGACAGAGATCGAGACTCCGCGGAATGATGCGGATGGTGAAGGATCACCACCCGCCTTTGCCAGCGAGGTCATGGCCCATATGGGATATCTCGGCGAACGTATATCCGTTCGCACGGCCGGGCGCGAGATCAGCGGGATCTGCACCGGTCTCACCAGCGAGGGTTTCCTCGAACTGGATGGGGGCCGCAGTGTCGTTGTGGGAGAACTGATAACCCATGAGGAGAATGGGGGAGACGGATGCTGATCGCTGTTGATATCGGTAATACCCATACCATCATCGCGCTCTTTGAGGGTGAGCTCCTCAGAGCGAACTGGCGAACCGCGACCGCCGCTGGCGTGACCGGAGACGAGATGTGGATGGTGTTCAAGTCGTTCATGGATGATGCCGGGATTTCTCCTGATGAGATCGACGCGATGGTGGTTGGATCGGTCGTCCCCGCTCTGACCGAGGTGTTGCAGGAAGTGTGCGATCTGCGGTTCGGCTTCGATCCGCTCATCGTCACCTGTGATCTCGATCTGGGAATCGATATTGCGGTGGAGCCTCCCGAGGCAGCCGGAGCGGATCGGCTCGCCAATGCGGTTGCGGCCGGCAGGAAGTACAGCGTACCCGCGATCGTGGTGGACATGGGAACCGCGACGACATTCGACGTGATCGACTCTGACGGAACGTACGTCGGCGGTGTCATCGCTCCGGGAGTACTTACCAGTTCTGAAGAACTCTTCAAACGGGCTGCCCGGCTCGCGAAGGTGGATATACGCCCCCCCGAAGCTGTTATCGGTTCCACCACACAGTCGAGTCTCCAATCGGGCATCTACCTCGGAACACTGGCGATGATCGACGGCATGATCACCAGGATCATTGCTGAAATGGATGTCGAACCGGTGGTCATCTTCACCGGCGGACTCTCATCCATCTTCGAAGAGGACTTCACGCAGCGTGGAACGCTCGATGCACTCCTCACCGTGGAGGGTCTGCGCATGATCCATGAACGGGTAGCGGGGTGAATTTGCTCTTGCCTTTGAATTCCGGCTTTCTATATTTAATTCCGTTGTTAGCACTCACCAGCGGTGAGTGCTAACAACGGACGTTGACAATTATTCCTGCCTTCCGGCAGGAGATTATTGAAAATTGTTTCTCAAAACAGAGGTCGGGCCGGTTCCTGACCGGCACTGACCATACAATCAGGCTGCTCATTATGAGCAAGGAGGAGAAGGTATGGCTCTCAAGGTAAAACCGCTCGCAGACCGGGTGGTAGTGATGCCTCTGGAAGATGAAATCCAGGAAATCGGGGGGATTATCATTCCCGATACCGCCAAGGAGAAGCCCCAGCAGGGCAAGGTGATCGCCGTCGGACCAGGCGCCCTCACCGATGACGGTTCGCGCAAGCCGATGGAAGTCAGTGAAGGGGACAAAATCCTCTATGGCAAATGGACGGGCAGCGAAGTGCGAATCGATACCGATGACTACCTCATCATGCGCGAGAGCGACATCCTCGCCATCATCTGAGGCCCCGTTCACACAATTGAGTCCGCATTCAATACTGTAACGAATTGAATCCTAAAAACGATTCTGGAGGTAATGAATCAACATGGCCAAAATTATTGAATATGACGTAAAGGCCAGAGACCTGCTGAAGCAGGGAATGGACAAACTGGCTAACGCCGTCAGGGTCACCCTCGGTCCGAAGGGGCGCAATGTGGTGCTGGACAAGAAATTCGGCTCCCCTACGATCACCAAGGATGGTGTGACGGTCGCTAAGGAAATCGAACTCGACGATCCGTTCGAGAACATGGGCGCCCAGATGGTGAAGGAAGTTGCTACGAAGACCAGCGATATCGCGGGTGACGGAACCACTACCGCGACCCTGCTGGCCCAGGCGATCTACAATCAGGGTCTGCGCAACGTCACCGCCGGTTCCAACCCGATGGACCTCAAGCGGGGAATCGACAGCGCCGTCAAGGCGGTCGTCGGTGAACTCGCAAAGATGTCCCGGGATCTGACCACATCGGAGGAGATCGCCCAGGTGGCGTCGATCTCGGCGAACAACGACACCGCGATCGGTGACCTTATCTCCGAGGCGATGGAGAAGGTGGGCAAGGATGGTGTGATCACCGTCGAAGAGGCCAAGTCGATTGACACCAGTCTTGAAGTGGTCGAGGGGATGCAGTTCGACCGCGGTTACATCAGTCCCTACTTCATCACCGATCCCGACAGCATGGAAGCGGCGATGGAAGAGCCGATGATCCTCGTGTTTGACAAGAAGATCAGTACGATGAAAGACCTCCTCCCGATCCTGGAGAAGGTCGCCCAGATGGGTAAGCCGCTGATTCTCGTCGCCGAGGACGTCGAGGGCGAAGCCCTCGCGACGCTGGTGGTGAACAAGCTCCGTGGTACCCTCAAGGTCGCCGCGGTCAAGGCCCCTGGTTTCGGTGATCGGCGCAAGGCCATGCTCGAGGACATCGCGATTCTCACCGGTGCCCGTGTCATCAGCGAGGAGACGGGTCTGAAGCTCGAGAACGCCACTACCGGCGACCTCGGAAGCGCGAAGACCGTCACCATGACGAAGGATGACACCACCATCGTCGAGGGTGGAGGCACCAAGGAAGAGATCAAGGGACGGATCAACCAGATCAAGAAGCAGATAGAGGACACCTCCAGCGACTACGACCGGGAGAAACTGCAGGAGCGCCTGGCGAAGCTGGCAGGTGGTGTCGCGGTGATCAACGTCGGTGCCGCGACCGAGACCGAGATGAAGGAGAAGAAAGCCCGCGTCGAGGACGCCCTCCACGCAACCCGCGCAGCGGTGGAAGAGGGTGTCATTGTCGGTGGTGGGGTCGCTTACCTGCGTACTATCAACGTGATCGACAAGCTCAAACTCAGCGGTGACCAGAAGATCGGTGCCGCAATCGTGAAGCGGGCGCTCACCGAGCCGACCCGTCAGATCGCTGAGAATGCCGGCCACGAGGGTTCGATCGTGGTGCAGCGTGTGTTCGAGATGAAGCAGGACGAAGGCTTCAACGCGCGCACCGAAGAGTACGAGAACCTGGTGGAGAGTGGTGTTATCGACCCGACCAAGGTCGCGAGGATCGCGCTGGAGAACGCTGCCAGCATCTCCGGACTGCTCCTGACGACCGAGGCCATCGTCGCCGACAAGCCGGAAGATGAGAAGGCGCCGATGATGCCGCCGGGTGGCGGCGGCATGGGCATGTACTAGAGCCCTGTCACGCGACATGACACCAGTCGCCGGCTGAAAGCTGCAGAAGCAGGCACAGGCAGTATACGCGCCCCGGACGGGAGAACCGTTCGGGGCGTTTTATATATATGTTGGCCGATGCTCTCACCGAAACGTAGACTACCTTTCAATGATGATGATCAGGGTCAACATGGCTGTGAGCCTCGACGGCAAGATAGCGACGGCCGATCGACAGAAAATGCGGCTGGGCGGGCACGCCGACCTGCGACGGATGGAAGAGCTGAGGGCGTGGGCCGACGTCATCGTCGTTGGAGCCGGGACCATCAGGGCCGAGGATCCACCCTTCGCTCTCACTGATACGACATTGCGTCGCCAACGCCTCGATGACGGGCGGGAGGAACATCCGATGGTGGTGGTCCTCACGGCCGGCATGCACCTCGAACGGGCCCGGGTATTCAGCGGTCCCGGCCGTTCGGCTGTTGCCACCACCGATCAGGCACCCGATCCAGGACCCGGTATTCCGGAACGGGTCGTGATCTGGCGACTTGGTCCGGATAGAGTTGATGTCGCGAAGCTGGTGGAGCGCATCGCTTCTGAGGGATTCGACAGGGTTCTCGTCGAAGGCGGGGGAGGTGTCGCCTCGCTCTTCTTCGAGAAGGAACTCGTTGATGAGATCTATCTGACGCTGACACCCTGGCTCATCGGCGGTGACATGGCCCCTGGTCTGGCGGACGCGGGGCGACTGTTCGATCCGCCACCCACCTTCCATCTGGCATCAATCGAGCAGGTACCGGTTGCGTCTGTTCCCGAAAAATCGGTTCAGGCCGGCGACCCGGTTGAGGCCGGCGACCCGGTTCAGGCCGGCGACCCGGTTGAGGCCGGCGACCCGGTTCAGGCCGGCGACCCGGTTCAGGCCGGCGACCCGGTTGAGGCCGGCGACCCGGTTCAGGCCGGAGGATCAGTTCTAGCTGGTGGGACTGCGCGGGAAGCATCACTTCCGGGTGAGGCGGATCGCGAGGAGATATTCCTCATCTATCGAAAAGGAGTGCGCGGTGAATAAGCCCGGTGATGGCTTCCCGAAGATCTGTCTTTTCGGTGACGGGAAGATGTCTCAAGCGACACAGGAGGCGGCACGACGGCGGGGAGTTACGGTGACGACCATCTTCTCGGGAGATGATCTCCGCAATGGCTGGCCGCGCAGGAAGGGTGACCTGAAGGGTGCCGAGGTCGGGATTGATTTCTCCGTCGCTGACGCGGTCCCCGGCAATGTGAAGCGATGCGTGGAACTCGGCATCCCGATCGTGGTGGGTACGACCGGCTGGCAGGGTGTCGCCCCGGAAGTCGAGGGTGTTGTCCTCAACGGAGAAGGGGCGTTGCTCCACTCCCCGAACTTCTCCCTCACCGGCAGCCTTTTCTTCCATCTGCTGAAGCTGGCAGGAGCGTGGCTCGACAGGGAAGGGGGGTTCGATCCTTTCGTCCTCGAGAACCATCACTCATCAAAGAAGGATGCCCCAAGCGGGACAGCGCTCCGGATCGGTGAGATACTCCTCGAACAGATGTCGGAGAAAGACCTGCTGCAGCTGGGACTCGCCTCAGGAGAGCGCGCTCCCAATCAGCTGAGTGTGGCATCGGCCAGGGCGGGTTCATCACCCGGCCGGCATATTGTGGGATTCGACGGAGAGCATGAGGTGCTGGAACTGGTGCATACCGTTCGGGACCGCGGCGCATACGCGGCAGGAGCGCTGCGTGCTGCCGCCTGGATCATCAGTCGCACCGGGGTGTTCACCATGATGGATGTGCTGACCGACCTGACTGATACCCTGACCACAGACCTCGCGGGAGATGCATGAACGATGTATCTGAGTGAACGGCTTCGCGCGCTTCCTCCCTACCTGGTGCTCGAGATCGCGAACAGGGCGAACGCCCTTCGCAGGGAGGGGGTGGACGTTATCAATCTCTCGGTCGGTTCTCCCGATTTCCCCCCGGACAGCAGGATCGTGGAGGAGGCCAGCCGGGTACTCAGGATGGATGGAAGCCACGGATATCTTGTCGGGAGGGGACACCCCGAGTTCCGCCGCGCCGCGGCCGAGTATATGGGACGCCGGTTCGGCGTGGATATCGATCCCGAAACGCAGGTCATCTCGCTGCTCGGCAGCAAGGAGGGGCTGGCCCATCTTCCGATCGCCCTGTGCGATGCCGGAGACATCGGAGCATTCCCCGATCCGGGATATCTGATCTATGCCCCCGCGCTCCATCTGGCGGGAGCCGAACCGATCCCCTATCCTCTCGATCCCGCCCGGGCGTGGAGTCCGGACTGGGAGCGGTTCGAGGAGACCCTGTCGGGCGAGCGGCATTTCAGGATCCTCATACTCAACTATCCGCACAATCCAACCGCGGCCACAGCCGACACCGGGGATTTCGATCGGGCCGTACACTGGGGCCGTTCCCGGGGAGCGGTGGTGGTGAACGACAACGCCTACGCCGATATCGGATTCGACGGGTACCGGCCGGTGAGCATCCTGCAGGCACCCGCATCGGAAGGAGGTGCCCAGGGTTCGGGAGTGGTTGAGTTTCACAGCCTTTCGAAGACGTTTTCGATGGCCGGCTGGCGTTGTGCCTTCGCGGTCGGAGATCCTGAGATTATTGCCGCGATGGCCAGGGTAAAATCGTTCTATGATACCGGAAGTCTGGAAGCCATCCAGCGAGCGGCCTCTGTTGCGCTCGACTGTGCCGAGGAGATTGCTCAAACCGTGAGTGAACGGTACCAGGCCCGGCGGGACATACTGCTGCCGGCCCTTCAGGCCATCGGGCTTACGGCTGACACTCCCCGCGGAACGATTTATATCTGGGCCCGTCTGCCCGATGGGAGAAGAGACGATCTCGTGTTCTGCCGCGAATTGCTGGAGGGGGCGCACGTCGCCCTCAGTCCCGGATCGGCCTTCGGATCTGGCGGCACAGGATACATGCGGTTCTCACTGACGGCGCCGGAGGAACGACTGGAAGAGGCGGTCGAACGACTGAAGCGGTTCGGAGGATAGATCAGGTGGATACACTGTGGATACACTGAGGATCAACGGTCTGCGATTCTACGGATACCACGGAGAGCTTCCGGCAGAGAAGGAGGGAGGGCAGATCTTCGAGGTGGATGTCGAGGTCAGATTTGACCAGATGCCCTCGGCGATGAGTGATGATCTCTCGAAGGGAGTGGACAGTCGGGAAATACACCGACGGATAATGGAAGTGGTGAAGGGTCCCTCCTGCAATCTCGTTGAGGCCGTAGCCCAGAAGATCGCCGACACCATGCTCGACATACCGCTGGTGGAGAGCGTTCTGGTCCGGCTCAAGAAACCGGGCGCGTACAAGTACGACGCTGAGGAACCGGGATACGAAGTGGAGATAGAACGATCGGCCGGAAGTGGGGGAGCGGGGTGAACGGAGGAGGAGCGAATCGGGCAGGGGCGAATCAGCCGGGAGCCGGCCGGGCAGGGGAGACCCGGGTGGTCTACCTGGGGCTCGGTTCCAATATGGGAGACCGGTCGCGGACGCTCCGGTCGGGCGTCGAAGCGCTCGACGAGTTGGGCATACGACCCGCGGCGCTTTCAAGTCTGTATGAGAGCTCCGCGAAATACGTTATCGAACAACCCGACTTCCTCAACTGTGTGGGGCGCTTTGAAACAACCCTCACACCGGAGGAACTTCTCAATGCCTGCAAGGAAGTTGAGCGGAGGATGGGCCGCATGGAACGGGAGCGTTTCGGCCCACGGGAACTGGATATTGATATCCTCCTCTACGAGGGGGAATGTCTCTCGGCTGATGAACTCTCCATCCCTCATCCGGCGATGGGCGAGAGACTGTTCGTCCTGATGCCGCTGGCGCAGATCGCCCCTGATCTCGAGGTGCCCGGCCGGGGAACTGTGACAGATCTGCTGCGGCGGGCTGAGCGGATCCTCCCGCAGGAGGAGTATGTGACCAAGATGGGCGAGCTCTCTCTTGACCGGGGCGATGTACCTTGAGCCTGCGCCGACCGATAAGGAGCGAGGTGGCCCGGAGGCTGGAAACCCGGGCCCTTACCTACGTGGCTATCGAGGGTCCGATGGGGAGCGGCAAAACGGCTCTCGCGACCCGGCTGGCACGCAAACTCGAAGGTCGTCTGGTACTCGATCGCGCATCCGAGAATCCCTTCCTGGGTGATTTCTATCGCGATCCGGGACGGTACGCGTTCAAGACCCAGCTCTTCTTCACGCTGTCGCGATACATGCAGCAGGAGACGATCGCGCAGAGAGACCTCTTCCACCCGCTCATCATCAGTGACTATCTTTTCGTGAAGGATCGCATCTACGCTTCTCTGACGCTTGATGATCGGGAACTGGCTCTCTATGAGAAACTCGTGGGCCTCATGGAGAGTGAGATCAGCCGGCCCGACCTCGTGATCTACCTCCAGTGCGACGTTGCCACGCTTGGCCGCCGCCTGCGGGAGCGAAGCGAGGATCACTCGCGCCGTATCAGTGATGAATACCTTGTGGCAGTTGTCGAAGCCTATAACTACTATTTTCTCCACTTCGAGGAGACGCCACTGCTTATCTTACAGGCGGGAGACATCGATTCGATCCTGGATGAGCGGGTCGTGAACGATCTGCTGGAAGAACTCGGAAAACCACACTCGGGAATACGATTCTGGAATCCGATAGCCGGATCCGGGGGGAACGGGTGAAAGAAGCACGTTACATAGCGATCGAAGGCCCGATCGGCGTGGGTAAGACAAGCCTCGCGACCCTGCTGGGCAGGCGTCTGGGTGCCCGTCTCGTTCTGGAGCGTCCCGATGAGAACCCCTTCCTCGATGATTTCTACAAAGATGCCAGACGATATGCCTTCAAGACCCAGCTCTTCTTTACGCTCTCCCGCTACATGCAGCAGCAGGAGTTCAGCCAGCAGGATCTCTTCCACGATCTGGTCATTGCCGATTACCTCTTCGCGAAGGACAAGATCTTCGCCTACCTGACCCTCGATGACAAGGAACTGGCCCTCTACGAGAAACTGGTGGATCTGATCGAGCCGGAGATCGCGGTTCCCGATCTGATCATCTACCTGCAGGCCACCACCGAAGTCCTCCTTGACCGGATCCGGAAGCGAGGTCGAGCCTTCGAACGCCGGCTCTCGGAGGATTATCTCAGGTCGCTGAATGAGGCCTACAACTACTACTTCTTCCACTACGATGCGAGCCCGCTGCTCGTGGTCAACACGAGCGAGATCGACTTCGTGCACAAGCAGGCTGATCTCGACGACCTGATCGATGAGATTAAACGCCCGCACGCCGGTACGACATTCTACGGACCGGGGGGGACGGGCTGATGAGTACCGGCCACGACGAGACAGCGCGCCGTGAAAAGGTCACCATCCGGACACTCCAGCGTATGAAGCGGACCGGTGAGTCGATCACCTGTCTGACGGCCTATGACGCTCTGCTGGCGCGGCTTCTCGACCGGAGCGGAATCGATCTGATCCTCGTCGGCGATTCCGCGGGCATGGTGATGGCGGGACGCAGAGACACCCTCAGCGTGACCCTCGATGAAATGCTTCACTTCACGCGATGGGCGGCTGAAGGAGTGGAACGGGCTCTGCTGGTGGCGGATATGCCCTTCCTCACCTATCAGGTAAATCCCGATGAGGCGGTGCGAAACGCAGGGAGGTTCCTGGCTGAGGGCGGCGCTGAGGCGGTGAAGGTGGAGGGGGGACGATCGATCGCGCCCACGATCCAGCGTCTGGTCTCCGTCGGTATTCCGGTAATGGGGCACCTCGGGCTGACGCCGCAGAGCATCAACGCGTTCGGTGGGTACCACCTTCAGGCGGTTGATGAGGAAGCCCGGGATCGATTGCGCGCCGATGCGCGGCTCCTGGAGAAAGCCGGCTGCTTCTCCATCGTGCTCGAAAAGATCCCCGACGATCTCGCCCGGGAGGTTTCAGGTAATATCGGCATCCCGACGATCGGGATCGGCGCCGGGGCGGGATGTGACGGGCAGATACTGGTTACCCATGATATGCTGGGTCTCTTTACCGAATTCAAACCGAAATTCGTCCGCAGATACGCAGAACTCGCGGCAGATATCGAACAGGCCGTCACGCGATACGCCGAAGACGTCCGGAAGGGGACCTTTCCGGCTCCGGAAGAATCGTATCGGGATGGCGTGGGGTAACTGATACCGATGCTTCACCTGCATGAGCCCGATAGCATGCGGGAGTGGTCGAGGTCGCAGCGCTGCTCGGGCCGCAGAATCGCCTTCGTTCCCACGATGGGCGCTCTCCATGATGGTCATCTCTCCCTCGTGAAGATTGCCGCTGAACATGCCGATCGAGTGGTCGTCAGTGTCTTCGTCAATCCCGCGCAGTTCGCTGAAGGGGAGGACCTGGCGTTGTATCCCCGCAACCTGGAACGCGACCTCCAGCTCCTCTCCGACATCAGGTCTGACGATGGGACCACCGTCCAGGTCGATGCGCTCTTCCTGCCCGTCGAGTCAGATCTCTATCCTGAGGGATACAGCACCTGGGTTGAGGAGACCTCGATCTCGCAGTCGCTGGAAGGCGCTTCGAGACCGGGGCACTTTCGCGGTGTCGTCACGATCGTCACGAGGATGCTTCTGGCCGTGGAACCGGATGTGCTGGTTCTCGGACAGAAGGATGCCCAGCAGGTGGCGGTCGTCCGGAAGATGATCAGGGATCTGCTCATTCCAGCCGAAATCGTCGTCGGCCCGACGGTACGGGAATCCGACGGTCTTGCTCTCTCGAGCCGCAACGCCTACCTTTCGAAGGATGAGCGCGGGCAGGCCGTCTGCCTCAACGAGGCGCTTTCCGAGGCGCGTCGGCTCGTCGCGGGAGGGGAGAACGATCCTGCCGTTGTCCTGCATCGAATGCGCGAGCGAATCGAGCGGGAACCGGATGCACGCCTCGACTACGTTGCCGCTCTCGATCCCCTCACCTTCGATCCGGTGGACACCCTGACGGGAAGTGTTGTGTTCTGCCTTGCGGTGTATATCGGAGAGATCCGCCTTATAGATAACGACGTCATGGATGCGGGAGCATGATCATACGCCACACTCGCGGGGAGATGCTGGTGCTGCTCACACTTTTGAAATCGAAAATCCAGCGGGCCCGGATCACCCGGACAGAACTGTATTATCAGGGCAGCCTCACGCTCGACCCGGTCCTGATGGAGGCCGCCGGGATGCTTGTGGGCGAAATGGTCCAGGTTGTGAACCTCAACAGCGGTAGGCGATTCGAGACCTATATCATCCAGGGCGAGACGCCGGGCAACGGGGAGGTTGTGCTGAATGGTCCGGCCGCCAGGCTTGGTTACGTCGGGGATGAGGTTATTATCCTGACATACGTTCAGATGACGCCGGAAGAAGCCACCGGCCATGAGCCGCTGGTGGTGATGGTTGGTGCTGACAACAAGCCCGCGGAGGCGTGACCTATATCAAAGCCCCTTGATATCCCGCCGTACGCTGACAACGCCGTACCCTCCTGCGCGATCGTACTCGCCGCGGGTGAGGGAACGCGCATGGAGAGTCCCCTCCCGAAAGTCCTCCATCGTGTTGGGGGGCGTACCATGCTTGACCACGTGGTGACGATTCTCGAGAGTGCCGGCATCGACAGAATCGTCGTGACGGTCGGATTCGGCCGGGAAGCGGTGGTGGAAGAACTCAGGCAGAGGCACCCGGAAGCCTCGATCGCGGTACAGGATCATCAGCTGGGGACCGGCCACGCCAGCCAGGTGGCGCTGGCGGTCCTGCCGCAGGGGTGTGATGAGGTCGGGATCTTCAGCGGGGATACGCCGCTGTTGACGGCCGACACGATCCGTGCCCTCACACGGGAACACCGGGAACGCTCCGCCGCGGTAACCGTTCTGACCGCTGAAATCGACGATCCCGCGGGATATGGACGGGTGATCCGTGATCGGGAGGGATACCTCTCCCGCGTGGTGGAGGAGTCTGACGCAACGGAAGAGGAACGGGCCATACGCGAGATCAACGCCGGAACCTATCTCTTCAACCGGGAAGCGTTGACGTGGGCTCTGCAGGGTCTCAACAATGACAACGCCCAGGGAGAATACTATCTCCCTGATACGATCTCCCTGCTCCGCCGGCAGGGTGAACGGGTCGCGGCCTGCACCGCCCCAGAGGCAGTTGAGGAGGTTCTCGGCGTGAACACGATCGAACAGCTTCTTGAGGCCGAACATATCCTGCTGGCCAGGGGAGGAACGGTGTGAAACGATTTCTCTCATACCTTGGTGCCATCTCCGGAGTGGTCGTGGTGGTGGTAGCGGTCGTCGGATTGATGATGTGCGAGAGGCAGGACAAGGGTGTGCCGGCCGATTCCTTCGCCGAACTGGAGCAGGCGGGCGACGAACGGGAGTCACCCGATCAGCGTCCCCAGGTGGAGGTCCTGAACGGTTGCGGTGTCTCCGGGGTCGCGGCCCGGACCCATGAGTACCTCAGGAGGTTCGGATTCGACGTCGTGAATGTGGAGAATGCCGCGGCATTTGATTACGAGGAGACCATCGTGATCGATCGGGGAGGGGATGAACTGGTTGCCCGGAGACTCGCCCGCATTATCGGTACCGAGAACGTTATCAGGCAGGTCAGGCCCGATCTCCTGCTGCAGGTAACCGTAATCCTGGGCGCGGATTATAAGAGCCTGAATCCGTACGAAGAGATCGAACCATGACCGTTTCAAGGAGCAGTCTGAGAGCCCGGAGCACGATTCCGTCTGAAGAACTGGCCCGGGCCCTCGCAGAGGCGGCCCGGAGCAAGAAAGCCACCGACATCCTCATCATGGATATGCGCGGACTGACCACGGTGACCGATTTCTTTATCGTCGTGACCGTCTCGACCGATGTCCAATCACGGGCGGTCGAGGGAGCGATCTCCGACAGGGCCCGCGATGACTTCGATACCCGGCCCTGGCATGTTGAAGGAGGCGAAGGAACGCGCACCTGGGTTCTGATGGATTATGTGGATGTGGTGGTCCACCTTTTCCAGCAGGAGGCCAGGGAGTTCTACTCCCTCGAGCGATTGTGGGGTGATGCACCCGTAGAGAAGGTCGTCGATGAGGACCCGATTGCGGACGGAGATCATACCGCAGAGGATGCCCCGACATCATGAAACCGCTCCTCGACAGAACCAGAGAAGCGATCAGAACGGCGATCGCCGCCGCGGCAGAGGCGGCGGAATGGAGCATCGAGCCTGCCGATATTGTTGTCGAAACTCCTCGCGATCCCTCCCATGGTGACCTGGCCACAACCGTGGCTCTCGTCCTGGCGAAAGAGGCGGGAAAGAATCCACGCGAGATCGCTCAAATACTCCAGCAGCGGATCGAGAACTCACCGCCGCCTGAAGAGATCGCGCCGCTCCACTCGATAGAGATCGCGGGACCGGGGTTCCTCAATTTCCACTTCTCGGATGCCTGGTTGGAGAAAGGGCTGGCCGAGACCCTCGGCAAAGGAGTGGAGTACGGGCGGAGTGACAGGATGGCCGGGCGATCGATTCTCTTCGAGTTCATCTCAGCGAATCCCACCGGACCGTTGAACGTGGTAAGCGCGCGAGCCGCCGCGATCGGTGATACGCTCGCCTCCCTCTGCCAGGCAGCCGGCGCGAGGGTGGGACGGGAATTCTATATCAATGATGCCGGCCGCCAGGTTCGCCTTCTGGGAGAGAGCTTCGAGGCCCGGGTGCTCCAGCGGTTTGGAGAAGAAGCCCCGATCCCCGACGATGGGTATCAAGGCGAGTACCTGGTCGCCATGGCCGACCGGTTCATCTCCGACGCGCTCCCCGACTGGTGGGAGAAGTCGGACCGGGAGGAGCGGATCGAACACCTCACACGCTGGGCGGTCGATCGGGTCGTGGAGGATCAGAAGGCGATCGCCGGAGCGTTCGGACTCCAGTTCGACACGTGGTTCCGGGAGTCGACACTCCACGAGGGCGGCGCTGTTGAGGAGACCCTGGAGGAACTGCGTTCGCGGGGACACATTTTCGAGTCGGAGGGCGCCGTCTGGTTCCGGTCGAGCGATTTCGGGGACGAGAAGGACCGGGTGCTGGTGACCAGTGACGGCCGTCCGACCTATCTGCTCCCCGATATCGCCTACCACCGTGACAAATACGACAGAGACTGGGAGACACTGATCGACCTGTGGGGACCCGACCACCACGGCTATATAGCACGGATGAGCGCGGCGCTTGAAGCGCTGGGACATGAGCGGGAGTCGTTCGACGTCATGATCGTCCAGCAGGTGAATCTGCTGCGGGACGGCGGGATCGTGAAGATGAGCAAGCGGGCCGGGAAGCTGATCGAGATGAGGGAACTGCTCGAGGAGGTCGGGCGGGACGCGACCCGGTTCTTCTTCCTGATGCGGGCGACATCCACACACCTCGATTTCGATCTCGATCTGGCGGTTTCGGAGAACGATGAGAATCCGGTCTACTACGTGCAGTACGCGCACGCACGGATCTCGAGCGTTTTCGAGCGGGCTCGATCGGAGGGTATCGACCTCCCCGTTGAAGTCGCGGCGGCCGATCTCACCCGGCTCATCGAACCCCAGGAGCGGACGCTCATGCGGCACCTGGTGGATTTTCCCGGACTTGTGGCGGATGCCGCCGAAGCCTTTGAGCCCCACCGGATCCCGGCCTATCTCCGTCAGCTGTCGGCCTCTTTCCATCATTATTATCACAATCAACGGATTGTGGGTTCAGAGGGGGGAGTGCAGGCGGCGCGTCTCGCCCTCTGTACCGGAGTCCGCCAGGTCCTGGCCAACGGGCTTACCCTCCTGGGCGTTTCAGCGCCTGAACGCATGTGAGTAATATCACAAGCGGGTCGCCGATTCGCCGGGACATCAGTCACAAGCGATAACATCTTCGGTTAACGTTGAAGGGTTTAACACGTCTAATTGAATGAAGAGTAGTGTTGCTGATATGCTCTTCCGGCAATATCATTGGTGGTTGAACTCCACCAACCAGCGCTCTAAAGCCTTGTTGCAGCCTGTTCGCAGTCGCTGCGAACGGCCTGCACCGGAATGTATCACAGGAGGCCTGATTCAGATGAAGAAGGATGCAACCAGCAGAGGAATTGTGCTCACACTCTCCTCTGCGATACTAATCGCACTGGCGGTCGGCTGCGCGCCACCGGAGGTAACCTCCGCGAAGCTCTACATGAACAACAAAGATTACCCCGCTGCCAGGGAAATGTTGGAAAAGGCAGTAGCGCTTTATCCTGACAACGCCGAGGCGCACCGGATTTTCGGGGATCTTGAGTCTTCCCAGAGTAACTGGGTCGAGGCCAAGCTCCACTACGACCGCGCCCGCCAGCTCAGCCCCATTCAGAAGGTCGAGGTCGACCGGATCATGGAAGGGTTCTGGCAACAGTATTACAACGATGGTGTTGCCTTCATCGGGCGGCAGGATTATGAGAGCGCGATCCGTTCCACGGAGATCGCCACCATCCTCATACCGGAACGGCCTTCAGCGTGGAAAAATCTCGGCGCCATTTATGGCAACATGGGTGAGTATGACAAGGCCATCGAAATGTACAACCAGATGCTGGAGTACGATCCGGGTAACACCGAGGCCCGCCGGAGCATCGGCATTATGACATACAATGACCAGAACTACACGGAGGCGGTGAACTACCTCGAACCGCTGATCGATACATACATCACCGATCCCGGGTTCGTCCAGATCCTCGGCTTCTCCTACGGGTACCTGGAGCAGCGGGATGAAGCTCTTGCCCTGTACACGCGGGCCATCGAGCTCGATCCCGACAACCTGCTCAACCACATGAACCTGGCTATTCTCTACGTGCAGCAGGAGGAGCCCGACAAGGCTGTACCGCACTACCTGCGGGTGATCGAACTCAATCCCTTCGACGTTGACGCGATGGTTCAGCTCGCCGACGCCTTTCTCAAGCATGAGGATGAGGAGAGCGCCTTCCCCTATCTCGAGAAGGCCATGGAACTTGATCCGAGTAACGCGAACGTTATTGGCCGGCTCGGTATCTACTACGTTCGGCGTGGTGCCAGGACAGGAAACGCTGAGGATATCAAGCTGGGTCAGGAACTGATGGCGAGGGCCGAACAGCTTGAGGCCCTCCTCGGCAACGAGCCCCCTCCCGTCGAATAGGGAGAGATTCCGGATCACGGGCCGCACGCAGCCGGTCGTGATACGGCGCCGCTCGAATACGACGGTTGTTGCGTGACAGGGCACTTGCCTGATTGATACCAGAACGCGCCACGGCCATCCGGTCGTGGCGCGTTCCTGCTTTCAGACTGGATGGAACAGGCAGTATCGGTCAGGATGAAGACAAGCAGGCAGGAGAAACAGTGACGAAGGATTCCGTTGCATCGGATGCACTCCTCGAGGAACTCCTCGGGCGGGAAGGCCTCCCGGAACACGTGGCCGTCATCATGGATGGGAACGGCCGCTGGGCGAAGGCTCGAGGTCTCGAACGGGTGGAGGGCCATGCAGCGGGAGTGAAAACGGTTCGCAGAATCGTGGAGGCAGCAGGGGCAATCGATCTCGGTGTACTCACCCTCTATGTCTTCAGCCGCGAGAACTGGAAACGCCCGCTGAATGAGATACGTTCACTCATGTTCCTGCTGGGTGAAACGATAGAAAATGAGGTGGAGGATCTGCGCCGGAAGAACGTGAAGCTCCGGGTTACGGGAGACCTGAGCGAGATCCCTCCCGGACCGCGCGGCGGGCTGCAGCGCGCGATCGATCTCACATCGGAGAATGACGGTCTGATTCTCAACCTTGCGCTCAATTACGGCGGACGGGGGGAGATACTGCAGGCGGTTGAGAAGCTCATCTCCAGGCGCATGTCGAGCGGCAGAGCCGGACCTCTGACAGAAGCGGAATTCGAAGAGTGCCTTCTGACCGCCGATTTCCCTCACCCCGATCTTCTGATCCGCACCGGCGGCGAACAGCGTATCAGCAACTTCCTGCTCTGGCAGATTGCATACACAGAGATCTTTTTCACCGATATACTGTGGCCTGATTTCAATACCGGGGCGTTCTATCAGGCACTCCTCGACTATCTGAACCGCGAACGGCGGTTCGGCAGAACGAGCGAACAGGTGACGGGATAAGAGTGGTGACCGGTTCCGACCTTCAGATCCGTACGCTGGTTGCCGTTGCGGGAATACCCGTTCTGCTCGGAGCGGTTGCGCTCGGCGGCTTCACCTTCTTCTTCGTCGTCGTGGTCATCGCGCTGAGAGCGGTGTGGGAACTCGCCCATCTCTTCACCGGAGAGGATGAAGCCCTGCCGATCCGGGTGGTCGGTTCGCTGGGAGCCATCGCCCTCCTTGTTGATGCATGGCGGAACGGGGGAGCCAACTGGGGATGGATCCTGCTCGCCGGCGCCACGCTGATCCTGCTCACAGAGGTTTTCAGGCCGAAGGATGCCCACCCCTCACAGGTGATCGGGGGTACGTTCACCGCATGGATCTGGGTCACGATCCCGCTGGCACATCTCCTCTGGCTGCGGGAAGCCCCGGGGATCATCGGGTCGCCGCCCGGGACAGGCGCATGGCTCGTCGTGGCGCTGTGGAGCATGATATGGATCTCCGATTCAGCAGCCTTTTTCGTGGGGCGCTCCATCGGGAAGAGAAGGCTTCTTGAAGCGGTATCACCAAACAAGACGTGGGAGGGTACCATTGCCGGTCTGCTGTCGGGAGCGATTACCGGAGGTATTCTGGCCGCGGTCGTTCCCCAGCTCTTCTGGGATGTCCCCTTTGGACTCCTGTTGGGGTTCCTGACAGGTGTCACCGCCGTACTGGGCGATCTCATGGAGTCCCGGCTCAAGCGGGGTGCCGGGCTGAAGGACGTGGGAGCGATCCTTCCCGGTCACGGAGGCTTTCTCGACCGTTTTGATTCTACACTGTTTTCGGCACCGTTCCTGTATTATGTCCTGATGGTGCGAGAAATTCTTTGACCTGCATCTACCGCAGAAACCAGGAGATATCTTGAGCAGCTGTCACGTCTCGATACTGGGATCAACCGGTTCCATCGGATCCAGCACCCTCGAAGTGCTGGAGGGCCTCGAAAAACAGGGGCACGATGTTCGGGTAGCGGCACTCGCCACCCATCGATCGGTACCGAAGCTGGCCGAACAGGTGAAACGCTGGAAACCGGCGCTCGCGGTTGTCGCTGATGAGGCCATGCTCGGCGATCTCCGAAGTGCGCTCGATGGCTGCGATGCGGCACCGGAGATCGCCGGCGGAACGGACGCGGTTCTGCGGGTGGCCACCCATGGTGAGGCGGAGGTTGTCGTGAATGCCATGGTTGGAGGCTGCGGACTTCTGCCCACGGTCAGGGCGCTCGAAGCCGGGAAGCGGGTGGCGCTGGCGAACAAGGAGGCGCTCGTGGTTGGTGGCCGTCTGGTCACCGATCTTGCGCGGCAGCCGGCAGAGAACGGGATCCCCCGTCTGATGCCCGTTGACAGCGAGCACAGCGCTCTCTTCCAGGCCCTGGGCCATCATCCGGAAGAGGAGGTGGCGCAACTCCTCCTGACCGCATCCGGGGGACCCTTTCGGGAGACGCCGCCGGAGGAGTTCCCTTCCATCACCCCCGAACAGGCCCTGCGTCATCCCACCTGGACGATGGGACGGAAGATCACGATCGATTCCGCGACCCTCATGAACAAGGGGCTGGAAGTCATCGAGGCGCACTGGCTCTTCAATATCCCGGTGGATCGGATCGGCGTGGTCGTTCACCCGCAGAGTATCGTTCACAGCTTTGTCGAGTTCGTGGACGGCAACTTCCTTGCCCATTTTTCCGTACCTGACATGCGGCTGCCGATACAATACGCGCTGACCTATCCCGACCGGCAGCCGATCACCGTCGGAAGGCGGCTGCGGGTGGAGGAACTGGAAGACCTCCAGTTCGAACCGCCCGATGAGGAGCGGTTCCCCTCGATCGGACTCTGCCGGGAAGCCGTTGCCACGGGGGGAACACTCCCGGCGGTGTTGAACGCAGCAAATGAAGTCGCGGTTGAGGCGTTTCTGGCCGGAAATGTTTCCTTCCCCGGCATCACTCATACGATACGACAGGTCATGGAGATGCATACACCGTTGCCCGATCCCGACCTCGGGGATCTCCTGGAGGCGAGTGGATGGGCGGTGGGGAAAGCCAGGGAGGTAATCCCTTCGCTGGAACGGGAGAGCAGTTAGTGACAACGCTTCTGATACTGATAATCATTCTGGGGATACTGATCTTCGTTCACGAACTCGGACATTTCGTGGTGGCGAAAGCGGTCGGAGTCAGGGTACTGAAATTCAGCCTCGGATTCGGACCGAGCATCTTCAGTTTCACCCGCGGTGAGACCGAATACGCGGTCTGCTGGGTGCCGCTCGGCGGATATGTGAAGATGGCTGGCGAAGAACCGGATGAGATCGCCCAGGCTGAAGAGGAGGGCAGAGAACTACAGCCCGGTGATTTTGCGTACGCGAGCGTCCCCCGTCGTCTCGGGATCATCACGGCGGGACCGATCATGAACATTGCACTCGCCCTGGTCGTCTACTTCGGGATCTTCTCGATCAACGGCATCAACGAGATCGCGACCACCATGGTGAGTGATGTGAACCCTGAGAGCCTGGCTGCCGGAGCCGGAATCGCACGGGGTGATGAGATCATCTCGATCGACGGGGTCGCGGTGGATACCTGGAACGAAGCCATCGGACTGATCACCGCCGGAATCGGAGTGATCCACGAGGTCGGGCTGCTCCGGGACGGCCTGGATGTACGCGTCGAACTGCCGAGCCTGCTCGGGTCCGACGGTGGGCCGGTCGAGGGAGCGGATTCGTGGTATGGCATGTTTCCCCTCTATGGCTCCAGGATCGCTTCGGTTGTGGACACGGGTGCGGCGGCCGCCGCCGGGATTCAGCCGGGAGATCGGATCACGCGCATCGGGGACACACCGGTGGAGAACTGGCTCGATCTGCGCTCGGCCCTTGAGCCGATGGCGGGGATCCCGGTCGAAGTCACCTACGAGCGCGACGGGGAGAGTACGACGGTCTCGGTTACCCCCGCCGCCACGGAGAACGAGGCGACCGGTGAGATCAGGGGCTTTCTCGGGGTGGGACCCGATCCGGCTGATCTTCCCTGGGAACATGTGAGTCTGACACTGGCACAGGCCATCGGGGAAGCCGCCTCGGAGACGTGGGAGAAGGGCACCCTGATCGTCGATATCCTCGGGAGACTGTTAACGGGTCAGATCTCGATGAGGGAGACGCTCGGTGGGCCGGTGATGATCGCCTCTATCGCCCGTGATTCGGCCCGGGCAGGGCTCCTCAGCCTCATGCTCTTCGTGGCCTTCATAAGCGTCAACCTGGGTGTGGTGAATCTTCTGCCCATCCCGGTGCTCGACGGCGGACACCTCGTCTTCCTGGGAGCCGAGGCGATACGGGGAAAACCGCTTTCATTGAAATTCAGGCTCATTGCGACCCAGGTGGGGATGGCATTCATCATCCTCATCATGATCTACGTCACGGTGAATGACGTCATGCGTCTCTTTTGAGAGACGCATGAAGCGCGACCCCGGCAGGGGGAGCACTTTTCAGGCTGTTTTACGTGGCGCGTGAACGAGAGCGCGCTCCGAACGTCCTATCAGGTGAGATGGCGAAACAACCACGAATACGACCGTTATTGCGTGACAGGGCACTCATTGTGCATCGCACGCTTCTTTTCGGCACTATTGCGCTGATCGCCGCGCTACCGGTTGATCGTGCCATGGCAGCCGCTCCGGTGCCCTTCTATCAGGCCGGACAGGACACCGCGAGGATCATCGACCTCTCGATCCAGAATGAGTTCAACCGGCTCTACAGCACCGGTATGAAGTATTACGCACTCCAGGAGTACGCCAACGCCATCCCGGCCCTGGCGCGGTGCAGCGAGATCGATTCCACCAATTTCGATATCTGGTATCTGCTCGGAACCTGCTACTACCAGATCAAGGAGCTCGATCCGGCTATTGCGGCGTTCGAGACGATCGTACGCCAGGATCCGGAGCAGGTGCAGGCGATCCAGAACCTGGCGTCCATCTACTGGGAGCAGGGGAAGGAAGACCTCCATACCACCATGTACGAACAGCTCCTGGAACTGCAGCCTGAGAACCCCGAATACCGCGAACGCATGATGGATCTCTATCTGCGCGCCGGCAACCGGGAAGGCGTCCTGCACCTCCTGCAGGAGCAGGCCGAGGAAGATCCCGGCGATCCTGAAGTTCAGCGCCGGCTTGCCGCTCTCTATCGCGAGGGGGGTGATCGGGAGGCGCAGCTGGAAGCGCTCGAGAACGCCATTCAACTCGACCCGACCAACCTGCAGAATCTGGAACAGCTTGCAAGGATCTACGCGGTCGATCTCAACCAGCCGGTCGATGCAGCACGGCTCTACGGCATGATCGTGAACGCCCAGCCGGAGAATCCCGTTGCCTGGCAGGTTTGGGGCCGCTATCTCAACAGGACGGGGCAGCCCGACAGCGCGGTGGTCGCGCTCCAGCGGTCTCTCGAACTCGATCCCGGACAGGCGGGCGCCTACAGCGAGCTGGCGCTGGTCCTCTCCGATCAGCAACAGTACGATGAGGCTGCCTCATGGATCGAAAAAGCTCTTGAATATGAGTCTGAGGATGCTTACGCCTATGTCGCCTGGGGAGATATACTGCAGGCGAAAGCGTTCGCCCAGGCGGGCGAAGACGGGATTGTGCCCTACGATGCCAAGATCATCCTCGAAGAAGCCATCGAGAAGTACCGGAAGGCGCTCGAACTCGGTGGTGTCTCAGCCGAGGTCCTCCAGTATGCCGCTGCTGAGGCGGAAAAACTCGAACCGTACCGCCGGACCCAGGCCGAGATATTCATGGAACGGGCGCGCAGGCAGATCCCCCCCCGGCTTTAACCTCAACTCCTTTCCTGACACTATTGACGATCTCAGCAGAGCCGTCCGGGTGACGGCCGGAAAGACGGTATGACCATGGCACTCCCTGAACCAGCGGCCCAGAGAGCGGCCGAGGCACTCCAGAAGACAGATCCCGAGATCTTCACCGTCCTCCGTGAAGAGGAAAGCCGCCAACGATCGCAACTCGAGATGATCGCCTCGGAGAACTTCGTCAGTCCGGCCGTGCTGGAGGCGCTCGGTTCGGTGCTGACGAACAAATACGCCGAGGGTCTGCCCGGAAAACGCTACTACGGAGGTTGTGAGGTAGTTGACCGGGCCGAGCAGGCCGCGATCGACAGGGCCTGTGCGCTCTTCGGTGCCGAGGCGGCAAATGTGCAGCCCCACTCGGGTGCCCAGGCGAACATGGCGGTCTACATGGCCTTCATGAAGCCAGGCGACACGCTGATGGGGCTGAACCTGTCGCACGGGGGGCATCTGACGCACGGGCATCCTGTGAACTTCTCGGGGATGCTGTACAACGTGGTGCAGTACGGGGTCTCTCCCGAGACCGAGATGATCGACTGGGACGCTTTCGAAGAAATGGCGCATGAGGCGAAGCCGAAGGTGATCGTGGGGGGCGCGAGTGCGTATCCGCGCTTCTGGGATTTCGAGCGGATGCGCAAGGTCGCTGACGACGTCGATGCGAAGCTCGTGATCGACATGGCCCACTTCGCCGGGCTGGTCGCTTCCGGACACCATTCCTCTCCCGTACCATGGGCGGACGCGGTTACCACCACGACCCACAAGACGCTGAGAGGCCCGAGGGCCGGTCTGATCCTCTTCCCCGAGGAGCATGCGAAGGCGATCAACAGCGCGGTATTCCCCGGCACGCAGGGCGGCCCGCTGATGCACGTTATCGCGGCCAAGGCAGTCGCCCTCAAGGAGGCCTCAACCGACGCTTTCATCGAATACAGCGGGCGGGTAGTCGCGAACGCCGGCGCCATGGCCAGGGTACTGAACGAGCGGGGAGTCAAACTGGTGAGCGGTGGAACCGACAACCACCTCCTCCTGATCGATCTGAGACCTCAGGGACTCACGGGCAAGGAGGTGGAGGCGGTGCTCGAATCAGTCGGGATCACCGTGAACAAGAATACCATTCCTTTCGACGAGCAGTCGCCCTTCATCACGAGCGGCATCCGGCTCGGCACTCCGGCCCAGACGACCCGCGGTATGCGGGAGGCCGAGTTCGAACAGATCGCTGCCTTCATCGCCGATATCATTCACGATCCCGAAGGAGAGGCGACCCGGGAACGGGTACAGGCGGAAACGAAGGAGATGTGCACCCATTTCCCGCATTTCGCCTGGGCTGACGGTGTTCCTGATTAACATATGGATGGATATCCGCTGAGGAGTTGTTGATGAGTCGTCCCGACTGGCCGTACTACTTCATGGACATCGCCGAACGTGTGGCGCAGCGTTCGACCTGTCCGCGGCTGGCGGTCGGTGCGGTGATCGTGAAGCAGAAACGGATACTCGCGACCGGATACAACGGCGCTCCATCCGGGATGGATCACTGCATCGACGTGGGGTGTCTGATGGTCGATGACCACTGTGTCCGCACCCTGCACGCGGAACAGAACGCCATCATCCAGGCCGCCCAGTTCGGTGTAAGCACCGCAGGATCCGAGATCTACTGCACGAGCAGTCCCTGTCTGTCGTGCGCGAAAATGATCATCAACGCAGGCGTGAAAAAGGTGTGGTTTTCTGAAGGATATCCGGACGAAACAGCGTTGCGTTTTCTGAAGGAAGCCGGTGTTGCCGTCGAGCAGATCGATACCGGTGGTCCGGAACGTGCGGAGTCCGGCCCCGGCCCGCACGAGGAGGGTTGAGATGCGTTGTCCTCATTGCGGTGAAAACAATGATAAAGTGGTCGATTCGCGGGCGAGCCAGAGGGGTGGGTCGATCCGCAGACGGCGGGAATGCCTCGAGTGCGGAGAACGATTCACCACCTATGAATATGTTGAGGTGTTCAGTCTCGTCCTGATCAAGCGGGATGGCCGGCGGGAGCCGTACGACCGCCGGAAGCTGCAGGCCGGAATCATGACGGCGTGCATCAAGCGTCCCGTTTCCACCGAGCAGATCGATGAGATGGTGCTGAGAACCGAAGCAGCGCTGCAGAACCTTGGGCAACGGGAAGTCCCCGCTCGGGAAGTGGGGAATCTCGTGATGCGAGAACTCCGTGCGATCGATCATGTTTCGTACGTCCGGTTCGCGAGCGTCTATCACGATTTCAAGACCGCTGACGAGTTCCGACAGGAACTCGACCGGCTGTCGGAGTAAATGAATCATGCCTGACGAACCGACCAGCGGAACGATTCTGGTGATCGACGATGAGAAGGGGATACGCGATTCCCTCCAGCTCGTTCTCGAGTATGAGGGGTATCCCGTCCTGAAGGCGGTGACCGGCCAGGAGGGTCTCGATGTCATCGAGAGGAGCGAGCCGCACGTCATCATGCTCGACGTGAAGATGCCGGGACTCGACGGCATGGAAGTGCTGGAACGGCTCAATCCGCAGGAGACCGGACGGGTGGTCATCATGATCAGTGGACACGCCGATATCGCCACCGCGGTGGAGGCAACCAGGATGGGAGCCTTCGACTTCCTCGAGAAACCACTCGATCAGGAGAAGGTTCTGCTCACGGTCAGGAACGCCATGGCCAGGGCGAGGCTCGAACGTCAGAACCGGCTTCTGCGCAACCAGGTGGAAGAGCGGTTCACCCTCGTGGCGGTGGGAAGGGAAATGCAGGCGGTACTCGACCAGGTGGAACGGGTCGCCTCGACCGATACACGGGTTCTGATCAGCGGTGAGAACGGCACCGGAAAGGAACTGATCGCGCGCCGGATACATGCTCTCTCCGAGCGCAGCGCGTTCCCCTTCGTGCCGGTCAACTGCGCCGCCCTTCCGGGAGAGCTCATCGAATCGGAACTCTTCGGGCATGTGAAGGGGGCCTTCACCGGCGCTCACGCCAACAAGACGGGGAAGTTCGAGCTGGCCTCGGGAGGAACGCTCTTTCTCGATGAGGTAGGAGATATGAGCCTTTCGGCGCAGGCCAAAGTGCTCCGGGCGCTCGAAGAAGGGGTTGTAGAGCAGGTCGGAGGGGACCGGGCGATCCGGATTGACGCGCGCGTTGTGGCGGCTACCAACAAGGATCTCGAGCAGGAGATCGCCGACGGTAATTTCAGGCAGGATCTGCTATATCGACTCCGCGTAGTACCGCTCCACATCCCGCCACTGCGGGAGAGAAGGGGCGACATCATGCCGCTCTGCGAGCACTTCCTGGCGTACTACTGCGCCACGAGCAAGCGACAACTGACCATGCCTCCCGGTGAGGCGAGGGTGATGCTGGAGGAATATCCCTGGCCGGGAAACGTCAGGGAGCTCCGCAATACCATGGAGCGGCTCGTTATCATGAACGAGGATGACATCATCTCAACCGCGGATGTGGAGGGTGTGCTCAGTTCCACTACCGGACGACCGGTCGAAGTTGTACCGGATGGTATGGCCTTCACTGCGGATCTGCCCAGGGAGATCGAGGGACTTGCCCGGATGATGGATGAGGAACCCGATCTCAGGCGGTTCAGGGATGAAGCGGAGAAGATCTACCTGCTCAGGGTACTGGAGGAGCACCAGTGGAATGTAAAGGCGACCGCTGATGCCCTGGGCATCCAGCGTTCCAATCTCTACCGGAAACTGGAGAAGCACGGCATCGAACGAGGCGATATATTGGACTAGTGTCATGTCACGCAACAACTGTTACATTCGAGCGGCGCCGTATCCCGACCGACTGTGTTACACCTCCTCGCCTAAGTACACCGCTCCGTAATTGCGGTGCTGCATCGAGAGCGCCGAGGCGTCCGGCCAGCGAGGCACGAGGAGGAAGGATAGCAGTGGCTATCGTGACGACGAACAACGACGCTGGCTGGAATGCATCGACGCTTGAATGCCAGCGTAATTGCGGAACGGTGTACTAAGCCACCGCTATGCCTCGTCGCCACGCCTTGCCGGTCAAGCACGGCGTCACTCTCGGTGCCGACACTTGTTGCGTGACAGGACACCCTTGATCCCGCACGGCCGGTCCGGACCATGGGCCCCGTCTGATACTGAAATCTGGAGCTGAACGAGATGTTCATCAAGCATGCCAACGAAGAACCGGTCCAGGAGGTTCCGGCCGGAACGAAGACCACGATGCAGGTTCTGGTGAGTTCCGAGGAGGGACCCCACTTCGCCCTGAGAAGGTTCATGATGGAACCGGGCGGGGGGATGCCGCTGCATACCAATACGGTCGAGCACGAGCAGTACGTCCTCCGCGGACGCGCGCGTATCCAGCTGAGAGATGAGACATTCGAGGTCACGGTTGATGACGTGACGTTCATACCGGCCGGAGTGCCGCATTCCTATGAGGTTCTGGGCGATGAACGGTTCGAATTCATCTGTGTGGTGCCGAATAAGCGCGACAAAATAAAGCTGGTGGAGGAGTGGGGCCGCTGATCGGACAGCGGCAGGCCGCGGATGACCTCCCCGGGGGGCGGTTTATCGTGGGACAGGTGCCATCCGCTGAATATATTGAGATGACAATACTGGCGGTTCGCACCCTGTGGCAGGGCTGGAGATCAGACGACGGGAAAGGTGCCCATGGCTACTGAATCGCTGCAGACAGATCAGGATGAGAAAAGCACGGTTGCCTCCATCCTCGAGAGACAGCGCGCGCGTGGAACTGCCGGCAGGGTGAACCTTGTCTCGGTGCTCGAGGCGATACAGGAAACATACGGATACATCCCCGAGGGTGCGCTTGACGCCCTCTCCGAGGAGACGGGTGAGTCGTTCAACAGCCTCTACGGTCTGGCCTCGTTCTACAAGTCGTTTTGCTTCAAGCCGAAAGGTGAGCACGTCATCTCCATCTGTCTGGGGACGGCCTGTCACGTACGAAACTCCCCCGAGCTGGTAGACGAATTCTCAACAAAACTCGGGATCAAGCCGGGTGAGACCACCGCGGACAACCAGTTCACCCTCGAAACGGTCAACTGTGTCGGCGCCTGCGCGCTGGGACCGGTCGCCGTCATCGACGAAACATACTATCCGAAACTGAGACGACCGAAGGTCAAGGGGATCCTCAAAAAACTGCAGGAGGGGATCGTTGAGGTAGACCTCAGTCAGGACCCGCGGGTGTTTCCCATCAGCGTATCCTGCCCGCATTGCGGCGAAACGCTGATGGATGGTGAGCGTCTCATCGACGAACACCCGTCCTGCCGGCTCACCATCCGTCATGAGGGTGAGGAGGGCGACCTCTGGCTCTCCGGTCTGTGGGGGAGTCCTCACTGTCACATCGACCTGGAAGTGCCTGACGGCGCGGTTACTGCATTCTTCTGTCCCGGCTGTCACGCCTCCCTGAAGGCCGCGATCCTGTGCCCGAAGTGTGAGGCGCCCCAGGTGCCGCTACTCCTGGACGAGGGCGGAGCCGTAGCGATCTGTTCGCGGCGCGGGTGTCGGGAACATCTCCTCGACCTCGAGGGAACCACGCTCGATTCCCTCATGATGAGAATAGACGATTGATGATATTCGCCACACCAACCGACCTGAAGAACCACATCGAGAGCCTCTCGGCCGGCACCGGAGCGGACGGGAAGCCGACCCTGGTGCTGTGTGCCGGAACCGCCGGACAGGCCAGCGGTGCCAACGACGTGCTCAGGGTCGCCAAGCGCTACATCCTGGAGAACAGGCTGCACGACCGTATCTCTCTGAGGATCACCGGCTGCCAGGGATTCTGCGAGATGGATCCTTTCGTCATCATCGAGCCGGGACGGCACCTCTATCCCCAGCTCGGCATGGATGACATCGGTCGGATCATCGACTCGGCCATCGAGGGTCAGGTGGTCGAAGATCTGCTCTACCGGGAGCCGGAGGAGGAGAAACGGTACGTCGACAAGGAGAGCATCCCCTTCTTCAAGGATCAGGTGCGCACGATCCTGGGGCGGAACGAAAATCTCGACCCGCTCCGGATCTCCGACTACTTCCACCAGGAAGGGTACGCCTCGCTGGCGAAGGTGCTCGAGGATCCCGATCCGGAATGGATCATCGAGGAGGTCGTGAAGTCGGACCTGCGCGGCCGGGGCGGAGCGGGTTTCCGGGTCGGCGCCAAGTGGCGCATGGCCCGTGATAACGGTGATGATACCGGTCCCACCTACCTCGTCTGCAATGCCGACGAGGGGGATCCCGGTGCCTTCATGGACCGGTCGATCCTCGAGGGGAACCCTCATCTGATCATAGAAGGGATGGTGATCGCCGCGGTGGCCATCGGGGCCAGCGAAGGATTCATTTTCGTGCGTACCGAATACCCGCTGGCGATCAAACACACCACGGTCGCCCTTCAGCATGCCCGCAACTACGGCCTGCTCGGCACAAATATCCTCGGCAGTGGGATCGACTTCGACATTGAGATCGTACGGGGTGCCGGGGCGTATGTCTGCGGAGAGGAGACCGCCCTGATCGCCTCGATCGAAGGGCGCCGGGGCATACCGCGGCCCCGACCTCCCTACCCGGTGGTGAGTGGGCTGTGGGGCCGTCCCACCTGCATCAACAACGTCGAGACACTCGCCAACATCCCCGTCGTCATCGAGAAGGGCGGCGAGGGGTATGCCACGATAGGTGTGGAGGGCAACCGGGGAACAAAGATCTTCTCCCTGGTGGGCAAGATCAGGAACACCGGCCTGGTCGAAGTGCCGCTCGGCATCCCGATCAGAAAAGTGGTCTACGATATCGGAGGGGGAGCGCCGGAAGGCAAGAAGGTCAAGGCGGTGCAGACCGGCGGACCGTCAGGGGGGTGTATCCCGGAGGAACTCTTCGACCTGCCGATCAGTTTCGACAGTCTGACCGAAGCCGGATCGATCATGGGCTCGGGCGGGTTGATCGTGATCGACGAGGATACCTGCGTAGTCGACCTGGCCAGGTACTTCCTCACCTTCACGCAGGAGGAGAGCTGCGGCCAGTGTCCGCCGTGCCGGGTGGGCAGCCGGGCAATGCTCGTACTGCTCGAAAGAATCACCGGCGGCACCGCGACCATGGAGGATATCGACAAACTCGAACGGCTGGCGGGGACGGTCCGCGAGACATCCCTGTGCGGTCTGGGCAAGAACGCGCCAAATCCGGTAAGCACCACGCTGCGCTATTTCCGTGAGGAGTATGTCGAGCATGTCGAGAAGAAGCAGTGCCGATCATTCACCTGCAAACCGCTGATCAGGTACCACGTCGACATCGAGCGCTGCAACGGCTGCGGAGCGTGCCTCCGGGTATGCAACGACAACGCCGTCACCGGTGAACCGAAACAGCTCCATGAAATCGACCAGGAACAATGCGTGCAGTGCGGGAACTGTTTCGTCGCCTGCCCGGAGAGCATTGCTGCCATCTACCGGACGAGCGGTGAGCTGACCCGCCATGAAGAGCCGAAGAAAAAAGTGAAGAAAGTGTGAGACGGACGTGAAGATCACCCTGAACGGAAAGACCGTGACCGCAAACGAGGGCGAGAACGTCCTGGAGGTAGCCCTGCGAAACGGTGTCCGCATCCCCCACCTCTGTTACCACCCGGTACTGCCCAGCATCGGCGCCTGTCGCATGTGCCTCATCGAGATCGACGGCATAAACGGGTATCCGGCTTCCTGCTCAACGCAGGCTGAAGACGGCATGGTGGTGCGAACCGACACCGAGGCCGTTCGTAACCGCCAGCGCGAGAACCTGGAACTCATCCTGCTCGAACACCCCTCCTCCTGTCTTGTCTGCTACAAGAATGAGGCCTGCCGGCTCTTCCGCCCCGGGAAGGAGAAAGCGGGACGTACGACCGGGTGCCAGAGCTGCAACAACAAGCACGACTGCGAGGTGCAGCGACTGACCGTCGAGCTCGGGGTCACCGATCTGCCGGTGGGCAGCTTCTACCGCAACGTCGAGCCGATCCGTACCGATCCGTTCATCGACAACGATCCCAACCTCTGTATCCTGTGTGGAAGGTGCGAGCAGATCTGCAGGCATCATCACGAAACACCGGTCATCGTCTTCACCGGACGGGGCCCGGAGGCCAGGGCCGGCCAGGCATTCGACCATTCCCTGAGCATGACCGGGTGCCGCTTCTGCGGCTCCTGTGTCGATCTCTGTCCCACAGGCTCGCTCTCCGAACGTTACGCCAAGTGGTACGATCTGCCGGACAGTACCACCGAGACCACCTGTACATTCTGCGACGCCGCCTGCGCTCTGACGGTCATGGAGAGTGAGGGGCGGGTCTTTTCAGCGGCCGGTCTCGATCAGAAGATGCCGATCTGTGTCCTCGGCCGGTTCACGATCCCCTACTTTCTCAACAGCCGCGACCGTCTCATCCACCCCGAGATCAAGGTGGGAGAGGTGGTGCGCGAGGTGTCGTGGGAAGCCGCCTTCGAGAAGGCGGCGGATATCCTCACGCCGTTGCGCGGTGAGACCTTCGCCTTCGTCTGCGATCGATCGGGCACCGTGGAGGATCGACTGGCGGCCCGGACATATACTGAACAGGTGATGGGATCACCCCACTACATCGAGATCGAGGACGGCGAGGACTCTACGCCCATACATCTGCCCGACGGGATACGGGCGGTCGTGATGACCGGAAATTTTCTCGATGAGACGGCCCTCGCACGACTTGACGCGATCGTTGTTTTCGACTGTTACCCGACCGGGGCGAGCCGGCAGGCTGACGTCATCCTTCCCGCCGCGGTCCTGCTCGAAACGGCAGGACACATGATCGACGAGGCCGGCACAGAGCGTCCGGTGGTGAAAGTCGCAAGGGCGCCCGGGAGGGCGAAACAGGATTGGGAGATCATCTGCGGACTCATCAGCGCCATGGGAGATGAGGAGAAGGCCGCGGACCTGGCCGATGCGATCGCATCGCGGATCGACGGTTCGAACGCGGTATTGCTGGTCGACCGGGAGCGGGCTCCCGAACCCGCCCTCGATATCATGAAAATCAGGACCCGTTATCGCGGTCATGTAATCGCCGAGCGGGTGCCGCCGCTTCAGGAAGTCCGATCACCCAGGAATACATCAACTGCAGAAGCGTTTTCGGAGGTGCCGTCGTGTTCAGAGTGTTGAGCAATCGCAAGGTCACCCCGAACGCCCACGAGGTGGTTGTGGAAGCGCCCGACATCGCCCGCAAGGCGCAGGCGGGGCAGTTCGCCCTCCTCATGGTGAACGAGTATTCGGAGCGGATTCCCTACACCCTCGCCGACTGGGACGCCGAGGCGGGTTCGGTGACGTTCATCGTCCTCGAGGTCGGCAAGTCGACCGGTGACTTTGTACGACTCCAGCCGGGTGATGAGGTGGCGCACGCTGTGGGACCGCTGGGGGTGCCGCTCGAGGTCGATAATTTCGGCACTGTCGCCTGCATCGGCGGCTGTTACGGGCTCGGCGGGATCGTGCCTGTCGGCCGGACCATGAAGGCGGCCGGGAACAAGGTGCTCACGTTCGTGGAAGCGCGCATGGAGGGGATGCACTTCTACCTCGACAAGTACCAGTCCTTCTCCGACGAGGTCGTGCAGACCACGACCGACGGCTCCAACGGGATCAAGGGGCACGGGGTCGACATCCTCGATGAGCGGCTGAAGAATGGGGTGCAGGTCGACCGCGTCTTCACCATCGGCTGTCCCTTCATGATGATGCTCACCGCCCAGGTGACCGAACCGTACGGGATCAAGACGTTCGCCGCTCTGAACCCGATCATGCTCGACGGGACCGGCATGTGCGGGGCCTGCCGCTGCACGGTCGGCGACGAGACCAAATTCGCCTGTGTGGACGGACCGTTCTTCGATGCCCACCAGGTCGACTGGTATGAACTGAGAGACCGACGCGCGGCATATATCCGTATCGAACGGGACGTGTGCAAGTGAGCGACAGGAAACCAGCAGAGGGAAGCGCCAGAAAGACCGTCGATACGAGCCGGAAGGGCACTTCGGTACCCAGGCAGCCGATGCCCGAGCAGGCTCCCGAAGACCGGATGCACAACTACGACGAGGTCACCTTCGGCTACTCCGAAGAAACCGCCATGATCGAGGCGGCCCGCTGCCTGGCCTGCAAGAAACCGAAATGCGTAGCAGGCTGTCCGGTCAATATCGATATACCGAGCTTCCTGCACCTCATCGAGGAAGGCAAATTCGTCGAGGCTGCGCAGAAGATCAAGGAGACCAACCCGCTGCCCGCGGTCTGCGGCCGCGTCTGCCCGCAGGAGGAGCAGTGCGAGAAGGTCTGTGTCCTGACGATCAAGCATGAGTCGGTTGCCATCGGGCGCCTGGAACGGTTCGCTGCCGATTACGAACGGAACGAGGGGAAGATCGAACTCCCCGAGATCCTCGAAAAAACAGGCAAGAACGTGGCCATCGTCGGGGCCGGACCGGCGGGACTCTGTGTGGCAGGTGACCTGATCAAGCTCGGTCACGACGTCACCGTGTTCGAGGCTCTGCAGAAACCGGGCGGGGTACTCATGTACGGCATCCCCGATTTCCGCCTCCCCGAAGAGATCATCAATGCCGAGGTGCAGACCCTCAGCGATCTCGGTGTGACCTTCAGATACGATTACGTCGTCGGCCGTAACGACACCATCCCGGAGATGCTGGCAGGTGACTTCGACGCGGTCTTCATCGGCAGTGGAGCGGGCCTGCCATCCTTCCAGGGGATACCGGGTGAGAACCTGATCGGTGTCTTCTCGGCAAACGAATACCTGACCCGTGCCAACCTGATGAAGGCATACCTCTTCCCCGAATACGACACGCCGCCCATCGAAGCCGGACACGTGACCACGATCGGTGGCGGGAATGTCGCCATGGATTCGGCCCGGACCGCGCTCCGCCTCGGCAGTCGTTCAACCATCGTCTACCGGCGCGCCAGGGAACAGATGCCGGCCCGGGATGAAGAGATCCACCACGCTGAAGAAGAGGGGATCAGGTTCGAACTGCTCACCAATCCCACCCGGATACTCGGGAATTCCAGGCGTGAAGTCATCGGTATGGAATGCATCCGCATGGAACTGGGAGAGCCGGATGATTCAGGGCGCCGCCGACCCGTTCCGATCGAGGGGTCGGAATTCGAGATCGAGTGCGACGCCGTGATCGTCGCGATCGGCAACAAACCGAATCCGCTCATTCCCCAGACCATGGAGGGGCTCGAGCTCACCCGCTGGGGCACCGTCGTCACCGAAGAGCACACCATGCAGACCTCGGTAGAAGGGGTGTACGCCGGCGGCGACATCGTATCGGGCGCCGCGACGGTCATCTCGGCCATGGGGCAGGGCAAGATCGCCGCCCGGGCCATCGACCACTACCTGCGGACCGGCAGGAACCCCGATCCGCCCCCGCCTCCGGAAGAGAAAGAGAAGAAGAAAGAAAAGAAGAAAGAGAAGAAGAAGGAGTAACGGTTACCGGTTGCAGACCGGTCGTGGAATATCCATCGTTATATGCAGAAGCCCCGCGTAACAGCGGGGTTTTTTTCTGGTGAGCCGGTATAGTATGGTCAACATCAACCGACCCCGGTGCGGGTCAGGGTGACACCCTGCCACCTGTTTTGGAGATCGTGATGGCACAAGAGCGACAACCTCTGAAGAAGATCCTCCCGGCCGTGTTCGTGGGATTGGTGACGGTGCTTGCTGCCGTCGTCGGTAATGACTCCGAGCCCCAGTCAGGACCGCTCCCGGCGACCGCAACGCACGGCATGGTGAGCAGCGCCCGTCCGGCCGCGACAGAGGCCGGGCTCGAGATCCTGAGGGCGGGGGGGAACGCCTTCGACGCCTTCGTGGCGGTGGCGGCCGCACTCAATGTCGTCGAACCGATGATGTCGGGTGTCGGCGGCTACGGCACGATCATGATCTACGATGCCGGGAGTGGAGAGGCGCTTTTCCTGAACTCAAGCGGACTGATACCCCGCAGGGTCGATTCCGACGTCTACCGGGCGCCTGCGCCGAACTACCGGGAAAACCGACGGGGGGCGAAGGCCGTATCCACCCCGGGTAACGCCAATGCCTGGGAGGCCATGTGGAGGCGGTTCGGCAGCCTGGAGTGGAAGGACCTCTTCGTGCCCGCCATTCGACTCGCGGAGGAGGGGTTCGTCATCGATGAGCGGACCGCCGGCATGATCAGAGGCGCGTTCCGGTTCTTCCCCGTGCACGCGCGCGAGTTTTACGGCCGGGACGGGGAGCCGCTCGAAGCGGGTGAGAAGCTCGTGCAGGCCGACCTCGGCCGGTCTCTGAGGATGATCGCCGGGCAGGGGGCCCGGGCCGTTCACGGCGGTGAGCTGGGTGAAGCGATCGATCGCGCGATGAGGGAGGCCGACGGATTCCTGCGGCTCGATGATCTGGCCGATAACGAGGCTGAATGGTACGCACCCGTCTCGATCAACTACCGGGGCTGCGAGATCGTGACCGCGCCTCCTCCGGCCAACGCATTTCCGGCCCTGGTACGGCTGGGACTGATGAGCCGGTACGACAACCGAGAGCTGGGGCACAACACGACCGGATTCCTGCACCGGTATGCCGAAGTCACCAAGCACGGTTTCTGGACCCGGCTGAGGTACGCGTCCGATCCGCTGGTCGCTCCGGTACCCCTCGATATGCTCCTCTCGCAGGAGTACTGGCAGGAGCAGGTGGACCGGATCGATCCGGAGCGGGCGAGGCCGTTCGAGTACCCCGGGGTCATCACGCCCGAGGGGAAGAACACGACCCATTTCGTGGTGGCCGACTCGCACGGCAACGTCATATCGGCCACCCAGACGCTCGGGAACGCCTTCGGGAGCCGGATCATGCCGGAAGGGACCGGCATCTGGCTCAACAACTCGCTCGCCTACTGTACCTTCGAGCCGAAGGGGAACCCGATGGACGCCTTTCCCGGACGCCACAAACTGTCGGGTGATGTCCCCACCCTTATCATGCGGGACGGGAGGCCGTGGGTGGCGCTGGGCACACCGGGCGGGCACACGATCGGGCAGACGGTGCCCCAGATGGTCATGAACATGATCGATTTCGACATGGATGTCCTGGCAGCAATCTCGGCACCGCGGATCAGTTTCGTTGAACCTGATGTACTGGTGATCGAGAATGGAATCGCGGAGCGGATCGTCCGCCGGCTCGAATCATTCGGACACAAGGTCCGGATGGGCGGGGGACTGGGTACCGCTCATGCTCTTGCCATAGAATACGACAGGAACGGTGTGCCGATCCGTTTCACGGGCGCCGCCGATCCGCGCGGCACCGGTCTGGCGAAAGGATACTGATCGGTTATGAGGGCTATTATTGCGGGTAGTGGTGAGATCGCCTATCAGTTCGCCGGGGAACTGGCAGAGCGCCGTGACACGGTTGTCATCGCCGAGAATCCCGACGAGGTCGGCCGCTTCAACAAACTCGATGTCCAGATGATCATCGGCAGTCCAGCCGACGCCGAGGTCCTCCGCGGCCTCGATATCTGTGAGCAGGACGACTTCATCGCCTGCAGTGAATCCGACGAGCGGAACATCATCGCCTGCCTGTCGGCCAAACAGGTCTGCGGGGTCCACACGATCTGCTTCGTGACGAAGGAGGAGTACTACCGCTCCTTCTCGCCGCAGGCGGAACGGGAACCGACCTCGTTCATCGACCGGATTATCTGGCCGCAGAAGATGCTGGCAGAGGAGATCGCGCGCATCGTGCTCGTCCCCAAAGCGATAGATGTCGAGATCCTCGAGGGCGGGCGCATATGGCTGCAGGAGTACCGGATCCAGGACGGCTCGCCGCTGCTCGGCAAAACCCTGCAGCAGCTCAACCTCCATCCCGGCCTGCTGGCTGTGGCGCGGGCCAGCGAGCAGGAATTCACCGTGCCCCGCGGAGACACCGAATTCCAGCCCGGCGACAAGGTCACCTTCATGGGGACCCCGCGGGCGCTCCGGTCCCTCGAGCGGCATTTCTTCCGGAGGTCGATCGCCGATAAGGTGACCAATGTGACCATCATCGGCGGCGGGAACGTGGGGGGGATCATCGCCAGTATTCTGGAGGAGGAAGCCGAGAAGATCCATGTCAAGATCATCGAGCAGGACCCGGAACGGTGCGAGGCGCTTGCCGCGAACCTGAAGTCGACCATGGTCCTGCACGGCGACGGCAGCGACCTGGAACTCCTCGATGTGGAGCAGATCTACCTGTCCAACGTGCTGGTGGCGGTCACCAGCAATGATGAGAAGGACCTGCTCTGTTCATTGCTTGCCCTCGAGATGGAGATCCCGAAGGTGATCACGCGGGCAACCAATCCGGCCAACGTCCACCTCTTCGAGAGTCTCGGCATCTCGGTCGCCCTCAACCCGGCGCTCACGGCGATCAAGACCGTGCTCGCCTTCCTGCAGGAGACGAGCGCGCGGCTCCTGGCCGTGACCGAGCAGGGGAAGGGGAATGTGATCGAGCTTGAGGTGGCCGACGACTTCAGCACCACCAGGATCAGGGACATGCCCGAGATCGACGGCGCCATCGTGGCAGCGATCGTCAGGCGCGGCAAGACCTTCGTCCCTCGCGGACCGGATACCATCGAGCCGGGGGACCGTCTGCTCATCTTCGCCACCCAGGAAGCCACCGAAACGGTCGAGCAGTACTTCTAAATGCGGATAACCCTCGTCCTGCATACGGTCGGACTCATCCTCCGCTATTTCGCCATCGTCATGGTGCTTCCCGTCTCAGTGGAGCTGATCTACGGGGGATGGCACGAATCGATCGGGTTCCTCATCGCGGCGGCGTGTGCCGCGATCATTGGAGAACTGCTTCGCCGGCTCCACCGCAAGGGGGAGGAGCTGATCCGTGTCGAGGGATTGGCTGTCGTGGCTCTCGTCTGGTTCGTGGTCGCCTGCTTCGGCGCCATCCCCTACCTGTGGAACGGGCTCGGGGTGATGGACAGCCTCTTCGAGTCGATGAGCGGTTTCACGACCACCGGCGCGACCATTTTCACCGACTTCTCCCTCTATTCCCGGGGACTCTTCTTCTGGCGGGGGCTCACGCAGTGGCTGGGCGGCATGGGGGTGCTGGCGCTCTTCCTCGCGATCCTTCCGGCCCTTTCGGTCGCCGGGCGGCAACTCTTTTTCGCCGAGACCCCCGGCCCGCAGGAGGAGCGGCTCACACCCCGGATCAGGCAGACCGCCATCGCGCTCTGGTCGCTCTACACCGGTCTCACGCTCCTGGAAGTGATCGCTCTGGTGATCACCGGACTGCCCCTCTACGACGCGGTCTGCAACTCCTTTACCACCATGGCGGCCGGCGGATTCTCGCCGAACCCCTACAGTATCGGCGGATACAACAACCCGGCCATGGAGTGGGTGATCATCGTCTTCATGTTCCTGGCCGGCGCCAACTACTCTCTGCAGTACCTCGCCATCCGCGGTAAGCGGAGCCGGCTCTTCAGGGATGAGGAATTCCGGGTCTACACGGTCGTCGTGCTCGTCTCGGCCATGCTGCTCTTCGTGGCGCTCCTCTCCTTCTCACGCGCTCCATCGGAGTCCTACGTCGTATCGGAAAACGCCATCGGCTCCCTCGGGGAGGCAGCTGACCACGACGTCGTCAGGCACTCCATCTTCCAGGTTCTGACAATCATAACGACGACCGGGTTCGCAACCGATGATTTCAGCCTCTGGAGCGATAAGGCCCTGACGATCCTGCTCATACTGATGTTCGTGGGGGGGTGTGCCGGATCAGCCGCCGGGGGACCGAAGATCGTGCGTCACTGGCTGATCGCGAAGCAGGCGTTCCGGGAGCTGGTGCGGGCGATCCACCCGAATGTAGTGAAGCCGGTGTTGCTGGGAGGGCGGGTAGTGCCGCCGGAGGTGATGCGCTCCATCACGGCCTTCATGTTCCTCTACCTGCTCACCTTCGGGGTGAGCGTCACCATCCTCACCCTCTTCGGCTCGGGATTGATCACCGGGATCACCGCCAGCATCGCGACCCTGGGCAACATCGGTCCCGGTTTCGGGGCGGTGGGGCCGATGACGAACTACGCACACCTGCCGCTTGTCAGCAAGATCGTCCTCTTCCTCAACATGTGGATCGGCCGGCTGGAAGTGCTGACGGTCCTGGTGCTCTTCCAGCCGTCGGTGTGGAGGACCGCCTACCTGCGGGAACGGCACCGGAGACTGCCTGCCAACAGAGGGTCCTGAGTAAAGGATCCTTAAACCACCAACACACCATTCTCTGGAAGCGGATGTACTCTCTGGTGACCCGCCTGCCGGCGAGGATCAGTTCGTAGAGGTACACTCCCCCCGGCTCAGACGGCATAACAACCACATTATTGGCTGGAAGCTGGTCGTGCTCCTGCTTATCCTGTGCGGGTTGTGATCCCCTTACGAGACAATAATCCTACCCAGCGTACGCCGCATGTCACCTGGTTCCTGGTGGCCGTGAACGTCATCGTGTTCACCTACGAGGTCCTGATCGGACAGATGCAGCGGTCCCATCAGTTCGCCGAGTTCGTCTACACCTTCGGAACCATTCCCGCCGATGTGGTGGGAGTGCTCTTCCAGCCCGGCGAATGGTTCTCGGGCGGCATCCCGGGAACGATGGGGACCCTCATCACCAGCATGTTCGTCCACGGCGGGTTCGGACACCTGGCCGGCAACATGCTCTTCCTCTACATATTCGGCGATAATATCGAAGACTCGATCGGTCACGTCCGCTTTCTTCTCTTCTACCTGCTTTGCGGCCTTGCCGGTGCCCTGGTCCATATCATGCTCGGCATCCACTCCACTACGCCGATGGTCGGGGCATCGGGTGCGATCTCGGGTATCATGGGAGCGTACATCCTGCTCTATCCAAGGGCCCGTGTTCTGACGCTGGTGTTCTTCTTCTTCATCACGATCGTGGAGATACCGGCCTACTGGTTTCTCGCAATCTGGTTCGCCTTCCAGTTCATGGGCGGATTGAACTCGATGGGCTCCGGACCGGGAGGGGTCGCCTTCTGGGCCCACGTGGGCGGGTTCCTCGCCGGTATGATGCTGATCAGGCTGTGGACGAAACGATTCCGGAGGCCCCAAACGTACTGGGAGTGACCATGAAGGGTATCTTCCGCTGTCCCGAATGCGGCACTGAATCACCGCTCCACCGGAATCCGTTTCCGACCGCCGACTGTCTCATCCGTCTCGACAACGAAGATGGAGAGGAAGGGCTCGTCCTCATCTGGCGGAAGAATGAGCCGGTCGGCTGGGCGATCCCCGGAGGATTCATCGACTACGGCGAGCGGGTCGAGGACGCGGCGCGTCGTGAGATGCGGGAAGAGACCGGGCTCGACCTGGAAGACCTTGAGCTGTTCACCGTCTGCTCCGATCCCGATCGCGACCCGCGGTTCCATACGATCGCGACGGTGTTCACCGCCCGGGGCAGGGGTGAGCTGAGGGCGGGGGATGACGCCGCCAGAGCGGTACTCTTCGCGCTCGATGAGCTGCCTCCAGCCGGAGAGATCGTCTTCGACCATTCCGAGATCATCGAGAAGTACATCACCCACCGCACCATCCGCCGCGAGAGAGGAACGGCCGGTGGGTAAGATGTCGGGCGGTACCCGTTCCGGTCTGATCACCCGGATCACGGCCGGACGGTGGCGGATAACCTGGGGATACGCCGGTGCCCTCCTGCTGCTTCTGCTTGCCCGTCCGGTTCCGACCTCGATCGTTGCCGGGCTCCCGTTCGTGCTACTGGGGGAGTTCATCCGGGTGCTCGCCAGCGGATCGCTTATCAAGGACAAGCAGCTTACCAACTGGGGCATCTATGCCCACATCAGACATCCGCTCTACGTCGGTTCGACCCTGATCGGCCTCGGGCTCCTCATCATGGCCCGGAGCGTGTGGCTGACCGTTCCCATGATGGCGCTCTTCCTCCTCGTCTACAGCAGGACGGTGAGTTGGGAGGAGAAGCGGATGGAGGAGCGGTACGGTGATCTCTACCGGGAGTGGGCCGACCGGGTACCCCGCTTCCTCCCGCGCCGGCTCTCGATCGTCGAGATAAGGGAGCATTTCAGCCTGAAGCGGGCGTGGGTGAATCGGGAACAGCAGGCCGTGGCGGGCGTGATCGTGGCTACGGTTGTGCTCTATCTGATAGTTATCCTCTTCGAGGGCTCGATCGCGTTTGCCGCTCAGCCGTCACCGCTTTTCCAGCAGGAGATCTCACGACGGCTCGACGCGCCTGATGTCACCGAAATCGTGCGCGATCTCGGCTTCGACCGTCTCGCGCCGCCGGCGCCCGTGCTCTATCTCAACCGGATGGAAGGGATTCAGTCCGTGGCGCGGCAGCAGCAGATCGCGTTCCTCGAAGCCAACGGATTCTGGCGGAGCATGATGGGCGGGTTCGTGACAGGGGGAGGCATCATCTTCGCCGACTCCCCGGTCTGGGTTGCGCTCCGCTCCGACCGTTCCTACGGATTTCCCGCCACACGAGTGATAACGGAGGGTGACGGTCTCATGACCATCCTCTCCACGGAGGGACCCACGCAGTTCAGCGAAGACGCTGCCGAGACGGCTCGTATAGCGCCCCTTCGCTTTCGTGGTCCCCTGATCGCGCACGGACTCACGTTGAAAGAGGGCGCGGCCCGGTACGCGGCGGCCTGGGCGTGGATCCTCCATGCCGAGGAGATCTCGGAGAGTCTCCGGATCCGGACAGATCTCTGGTGGCAGCGCCGGCTGGTGGGGGGAGCGGCGGCCAGCATGTTCCTCGAATCACCCCGCGGCACCGACCTGGAGCCGGGAACGCTGGAGGTGCTTGAAGCATGGAGCGATCTCTGGACGGGGTATCTGAAACCGCGGGCGATCGGCCTTGCCGGGGCCGGCTGGCGGCCTCCCGCTGATGACCCGCGCGTGATCCTCGAACTTGACGCGAGGCTCTTCACCCTGAGTCGGGATCTGTGGCGGATCCACGGCCTTCCGGTCTTTGAGCGCTTCAGAGCGGCCTGGCCCGTGGATGTGGAGTTCGAAGATCCCTTGGATGCCCTCGAAGCATTGTGGTCCTCCTTTCCCGATCAGCGGGAAGCGTGGGAGTGGAGGATGCTTACACCACAGGAACCCCCGCAGGACCCTCCACCGCCCTCATCTCCACCCGTGGGACAGCCACACCTCAAGCCGTTCTGAATTCCATGATATTCCACGTCGACATGGATGCCTTCTTCGTGTCGGTGGAACGCCTCCTCAGTCCCGATCTCAAAGGTGTACCGGTGGTTGTCGGCGGCGCGCCGGAGAGCAGGGGGGTGGTGGCCGCAGCATCGTATGAGGCCCGCCGGTTCGGGGTTCACTCGGCCCAGTCGATGTCAAAGGCCTTACGGCTCTGTCCACAGCTGATCAGGATCGCTCCCGATCACCATCACTACGGCGAGTACTCCCGGAAGGTCGAGGAGATCCTCGATACATTCTCTCCGGTGGTCCAGAAGGTCTCGGTGGATGAAGCCTACCTCGACATGCGCGGGACGGAACGGCTCTGGGGGCCGGTGGAGGAGGCATCCCGACTGCTGCAGAGCACGATTCAAACCGAACTCGGTCTGCCCTGTTCGGTCGGGGGCGGCGCCAACAGGCTGATCGCGAAGATCGCTTCGGGGCAGGCCAAGCCGGAGGGGATCTGTCTGGTCCACGCGGGCCGTGAGCGGGCTTTCCTCGATCCGCTTCCGGTCGGTGTCATTCCGGGGGTGGGAGAGGTCGTGCAGAAGAGGCTGGCCGAGATGGGGATCCGTACCATCGCGGACCTGCACGCGCTCTCTGAGGATGAACTGATCCGGCAGTTCGGTGCGCACGGCCGTGAAATGTCTGCCCGAGCCCGTGGTGAGGGCTCGACTGCCTTCACCGCCCGGGAGGGGCCGAAATCGGTGAGCCGGGAGACCACCTTCGCGACTGACGTAGAGGATATCAAGACGCTCATGAGCGTGCTGGCGCGCCTCCTCGACCGTGCAGCCGCCTCGCTTCGGGACGAGGGGCTGATGGCCGGAGGCGTGGCCGTGAAAGTGCGTTATGCCGACTTCTCTACTCCCTCGCGCAGCGAGAAACTCACCACTCCCACCTCGGTCGATACCGTTCTGATGCCGGTCGCCAGACGGCTTCTCCGCGCCCTGTGGGACGAACGACCGGAACCGGTGAGACTGCTCGGTGTCCGTCTGGAGCGGCTCGTGACCGAGGGGCAGATGGGACTTTTCGACGCACCCTCCCGTCGTTGGGAGGAGGCGATGGAGGGTGTGGACAGGATACGGGAGCGGCATGGCCACTCATCCCTTCGATGGGGGAGGGAACTCGCCGGTAAGGAGGGTGATCGTGCCGAAGGGGATGGTCTGAGGGAAGAGCCTTAGGAGCCTGTCAGGTTGCCGGGAACCCACCTGCCTCGAGCGTCCGCAGACGCTCACGAGCCTCTCCAGCCTCCCATGAATCAGTGTATCTCTCAACCAGTATCCGGTAGAGGGTGATCGCCTGCTTCTGCCGGTTGGTCACCTCACGGTAAGAAGCCAGTTCGAGCACGATCCGGCACCACAATCCCTCGGGCATGCCGTCGGCCTTCAAAAGCCGGTTCTTCTCTCCCGCGAGGCGCTCGTCGTCGTCGAAGTGCTCGGTGAGGATCTCCACCAGGCGCGCCTGGGCGCGCCAGTCCTTCGGATCGGACCGGTACTGGTTCGCGAACCACTCCGCTGCCGCCGCGTATTCGGCCTTCTGCAGAAGTGTCTCACCCGGGCTGTGCTGCGGTCCGGTGCTGCCTCCCTCGCGCCCGAACGCCCCGGCAAAGAGCTTCAGGATCGCCCCGTCGAGGAAATTGCCTGCAAAATATCCCACGAGCGGACCCAGAATCAGTGCGACGGGGTATACAAACATGGCGGTATTGGGACCGAACTGGTCGCGCGAGTCGGCCAGCATGGCCGCAAGAAGGCAACCGAAAGTGAATCCGCCCATCGCCCCGATCCGCAGAACGCTCCCCTGGAAGTCCCTGTCCCTCTTGATGCTCTTTTTGGCCCGCGGCATGCCGGTGATTATACTACAGGTGTGAAGCGGTGTCGCAGCGTGACGACAGGTTGGCACACACCACCGGGAACAGCGTGTGGAAGGGAACGATCCGGATGGCAGGAAGCAGCAGCAGCAGCAGCAGCAGCAGCAGCAACAGCAGCAGGGATTTCGATCGACGGTCGAGCGCGGTCACGCTCTCTGACATGGAGGTCTTCATCTTCCCCGAACTGATGTACGGCCTCATGCTGGCCAATATCATGTCACCGAGGATCTGGCGGTGGCTGGATGACCCCTGGTTTGACGGTCTCGACACGATGAAACCGTACCGGCGCATTACCCGGCTGAAGCAGTACATCATGGATCACTACCTCTTCAATCTCGACCTGGACACCTGGGGGCTCACCACCACCGAACGGGAGATCGATCGCTTCAGCGGCCACATCTCCGAGGAAGCGCTGAGCCAGTCGAACGCCCTCTTCGGGTATGAGGGGGACAAGTACTACTTCGACATCGACATCAGGACCCACTTCGGTCTCGATGCTTACACCGGCAACGTCATCCCCTACTGGAAGACCGAAACCGTCGAGACGATGGACGCCTTCCGGTATAAGCCGGACTACCCGACAGGGGCGGGGGAGTGTGTCTCGCTGGCCGCGCTCTATGCTGCGGCGCTCTTCATCGTCGCCCGCGTCCCGCTTCAGGACATCTACATGATGGCCACGCCGCTCCACTCGCAGAATTACATCGATCTGGGCGACGGGATCCTCACGAACAACCGCCGGCTGGTGACGAAGAACATGTGGTACAACGGCACCGCGCTCTCGGCCCAGGCCCGGCGGGCGCTCGAAAACGAGCGGGTCACGATCGTCACGCACGAGAGCGGGTATATCCACACCCTCTTCGATGAAGCCACGATCGATCGCGACGCCTACGATCATTTCGCCGAACGGCTCCGCGGCTACCTCACCATCAATCCCACCGACGATATCCTCGGTAACTGGCTGCGGCAGAGCCGGGACCGTCAGAAGTGCTTCCAGGTGCGCTGGTCGTTCCACGGCCGTGAGCACTATATCGGCGCCGAACGGGCCTTTGCCTACGAGGACGACGTTCCCTGGCGCCTCACCGACAACACCCGGGCCAAACTGATGGATGAGATCGACCATGAGGAATTCCGGCACACGCGCTACGAGAAACGGATCGTCCTGAACGATCTGGAGGAGTACTTCAGTGCCGGGACCGTTGATGTGTGCGATCCCGATGACGTGGCACGGCTCAAAATCGGATTCGCCTCCGACTGCATGGACGCCGAGGCGGCCATCGAGGCCTTCGTCGCCTTCTGTCACGTGGCACCGCAGCTGCCCGACGCGAGGACCAAGGAGTATGTCGATGCCGGTGAATCGCTCGGGATCGACCTGGAGATGGGACGCGAGGAGATCATCGCGCGGCTCGAGGATATCAGGGCGAAGAACCAGTTTGCGGATCTGGCGTTCTACTCCTACCGGGATCTGAGCCGGACAGAGGCCGAACCTTTCCTCGCAGCCGCGATCGACCGTAGCCCGGTATCACTCGAAGGCGCGCGCGACCTGGATCAGGCGGCACTCTTCGATTACCTCGCCGGGATGCCCGGGGAATCGATCTATGATGAACCGGGACGGCTCGCCCAGCCTGATGAGGTGTGGAATTACAGGCGGGGAGACGGCATCGAGAAAGCGATAACGATGGCGACGGTTCTGCGCGGGCGCGGGATGGAAGGGGAGATGACGATCACGGTCGGGTCCGGGGAAGTCGTTCTGAGGGCCGGCGGCGAGCAATGGGCATTCGCGACCTCGAAGGGGCTTGAGGGCCGGGAATGGTCCGTACCGGAGCGCTCTCCGTCACCTGCTCCCGCCTCCTGAGCATCATCCTCCTGGTTGACCTCCCCGTTACCATTTCATGTGATCCTCTGTTATAGCAGATCCCCACATTATTGAGAGACCAGCTCCATGTTGATTTCGATCTTTATCCTGTCACTGACAATCAGACCACCGTTGTCGAGTGTTTTGTTCCAGCTGACGCCGAAGTCGTGCCGGTTGAACTCCAGCCAGGCGTTGGCGCCGTAGCGCTGTTCACCCTGCATGCCGTCGACGGGACCGATCAGTTCGAACTCCAGTTCCACTTCCTTCGTCACGCCGCGGATGGTCAGGTCACCAATGGCCACGAAGTGGTCATCCCGCGTTTCCACCCGGGTGCTCTTGAAGGTGATGTACGGGTACTGCTCGGCGTCGAAGAATTCGGCACTGCGGAGATGGTTATCGCGCATCTCGTTCCCGGTGTCGACGCTTGAGACGTCGATCGTCGCCTCGACTGAGGAGTTTACCAGATCGTCCGGATCGTAGATCACGTTACCGGTGAAGGTATTGAATTGCCCCTTCACGGTGGCGATCACCATGTGCTTCACCGAAAAACCGACGAAACTGTGGGGCATGTCGAACCCAAAGCCGCCTGAAGCAGTGTCTCCGGCAGGTGGCGTTGCCACATTTCCGGTCGGGAATGTCATGGCCATCGCCAGCAGCAGCGGGGCCACGAAAAGTACTCTCAATCTGTGCATGGTATTTCTCCTGTAAACTCGTTGTTCTGTTTTGTCAGGAGGTGTGTGCGGGCATGGAGTGTCGGATTACAGGCGAACGGGCAGAGAGACGGCGCTCAAAACTGAGGATAGTCCATATCCGATGGAATATATCAACAATGGGGGATCGATACTTGTGGCGACATGGAGGTAATCATTGCAATAACAGGACATATAGGGCATATTAATGATATGAAATGGATTGAATTCCTGCAGATGATCGATGGCCAGCCGATCTTTGAGCCGGCTATGCTCTTCGCCGGAAATGACCGGCCGGCCAATATTCGCCGACAGCTTTCACGGTGGGTTACCGCCGGGAAACTGATCCAGGTGCGCCGGGGACTCTACGCTGTTGCTCCGCCCTACGCCAGAATCCGGCCTCACAGCTTCGCGGTGGCAGGGCGGCTCAACTGGCCATCCTATGTGAGTATGCAAACTGCATTGGCCTGGCATGGACTGATCCCGGAGGAAGTACCGGTCATTACGAGCGTTACGACCGGACGCCCCGGATTCCACGAGACCCCCCTGGGCAGTTACCAGTTCCGTCATGTGAAAACCGGGTTCTTCTGGGGCTACCAGGAGGCCAGGTTTGAGAACGGGCAATCAGCCTTTATCGCCGATCCTGAGAAGGCCCTGCTGGACCTGTGTTACCTGACCCCCGGTGCGGATTCACCGGACTACATCAGGGAACTCCGTATTGATCCTGAGGGGGTCATTGATTCCGAACGACTCCTGTCCCATACGGAAAGAAGCGGGAGCGCGAAACTGAACCGGTTTACAACCAGGTTCATTGCCTGGCTGGAGGGTGAGAGAGTAGGGAGGCAGTCAACATGAAAGACCACCTGCTGGCACTGGCACGGGGGATCAGTGAGGAAGGCCGGCGCCTGAACCTGGTTCGTGAATACCTGCAGGCTCACGCTCTGCGATCGATCCAGTTGGCTGATGGATTTGCCGCGCTCGCCTTCCAGGGAGGAACGGCACTGAGATTCATTCATGGTCTGCGACGGTTCTCTGAGGATCTGGATTTTGCCCTGGAACGCCCTGAGCGGGGGTATGATTTCACATCTCTCATGGATCGGATTGAGAAAGATTTCCATTCAGCCGGATACTCCGTTGAGTTCACGGCCAGAACCGACAAACCGGTGCATCGAGGTTTTCTGAAATTTCCAGGTCTGCTGCACGAGTGTGAATTGTCAGCTCTTCGGGCTCAGAAACTCGGTATCCGGGTCGAAGTGGATTCAGTACCTCCCCAGGGTGCAGTCCTTGAAACCCGTCTGGTGACGCGCCACTTCCCGGTGATGTTCCTGGCCCACGATCTATCATCCTGCATGGCCGGGAAGGTGCTGGCCATTCTGGTCCGGGGGCATACCAAGGGGCGAGACATCTATGATCTGGGGTGGTACCTGACCAATCCCGAGCACCCGACACCGAATATCCCGCTGCTCCAGAATGGAATGAGACAGGTGGAATGGAGTGGTCGGGTACCCGATGAGGATTCCTGGGGGGAGGTACTCCTGACTCACCTGGGCACTATCGACTGGAGTGAGGCAGAAGCTGATGCACGCCCCTTCCTCGAGGATCCCGCCGATGGGATTCTTCTCAACAGAGACCTGATCATCGGGGAACTGGAGAAAAGGCTGAGGTGAACTGATGCTGTGTCAGGCTCCATAGGAACCTTGAATTTCGGAACCAGGGAACCCTGTTGCAATGAGAAGATTCGTCTGATACAATGTATACAAAGTCTCACATGTATCAGGAGTAGATTACATGTCTGCAACACCGCTCACTACCAGATTGCCGGAGTGGTTGGACCAGGAGATCCGGGGATATTTCAGGAGCAACGGAGTCGGAGTATCGGCTGGATTGAAACAGATTACTGAAGAATGGTGGATCATGCGGAATATGCCCGCTATCGAGATACGGGATGGGGTGACCGGTCCACGGGCGGCACTGCAGGATGGTCCTGATATCTGGCAGATCATCATGGTCAAAGAGGATTATGGCGATGATCTCAAGGGCCTGAGCGAGCATTTCGGTGATCTTCCCATAGAGGACATCGAGAGAGCGCTGGCGTTCTACGAACTGTTTCCAGAGCAGATCGACGCGAAGCTCCGTGAAAATGAACGCGCGATGAAACAACTGCTCAGGACGTATGGATGAATCGGGGATCCTGCCGGTTCCTGTGTGATGAGAATGTGAACAGGAAGCTGGTCGAAGCCCTTCGTCGCCAGGGGATCGATGCCGTGCATGTTCTGGATCTTGATTTGATGTCTGCAGATGATATGAAGATCATGGCTGTTGCCATCACAGGTGGCAGGATCCTCCTGACCAGAGACTACACAGATTTCGAAGCACTGATAAGGTTGCATAATCTCCGAGATATCGAATTCCCCGGCGTACTGTTCATCTCCCCATCAATACCACAGGGCAACGTCGGGGCTCTTCTCCGGGCAGTCGAATCATGGGTTCATCACTATGAGACTGATGATAGATCGATACTTAACACCGCGGATTGGCTGACGCTTCCACAAGAGGACACCGGATTCGATCGTTGGGTCAGAGAAGCAAAGGAGCCGTACCTCGCAGTTCTGGGACGGGTCACATACGGGTCTGATCTGTGAGCAGGGCCTTGAATGCTTTGACCCAGGTATTAGTGATCTTCCCCTGATCAACGGTTAATGAATTCATCCGGGATAAACCCCCTCTGGATATTACGGCAAAATGTTTTCAAGCACCCAGAGTTCAGTCTTATATGGAACAATTGACCTGAATATAATGTGCCGGCCGTCAGGATGGAGTCTAATATCACTGGCTGTAGGAAGGTCAAGATCAACAATTGTTGGATCGCTACCATCAATTGGGATTCGCCATAATTGAGAAGAATACTCTTCGAGAGATTTAACGGATTTTGTAGAGATCACAAGCAGCGATTGTGAGTCCTCTGTCCATGCAATCTGGCTGCGATGTCCAATACGAGGGATGGTCAGGTCTCGGATTTCATCTCCTGTGGTGGGAATAAGAGTAGCCTTATATATGCGGTTACGTTCACCCTCGGTTCGATCATAGATCCTGGCTGCCAGCCATCGCCCATCTCGGGAGACCGAAATAGTAGTAAGCTCATTCGATGATTCGAATATTTCATGTAACTCCTTTGTTTGTAAATCAAACCGGAATATGCGATAGGCTCTTGGACTTTGTTGGACATGGGACAAGTATATCGCATCACCCGTATTGGACCATATCGCTCTAGGATAAACGGGAAAACTTACTTGTCTGTCTCGCAAATTCCTTGTTATAAGCGGATCCTCAATAATCAGTTGTGATTGATGTGATTGAATATCAAACCTGTACCAACCTGTTATTTCATTAACTTCACTATAAACAAGTAGCGATTGACCATCGGGGGACCAAAGAATATTGTCGCCATGAGCTCTTTGAGGAGTGATATCTAAGGAGAATTGTTCTTCTTCGGCCGATTCCAAGGAGTATTTTGCTATTGTGCGTCTTGAAGGACCTCCAACGCCAGAATATGGAGAGTACGAGAAGAAATTACCATCCCAAGACCATACTGGTGTTGCACCGACAGGTGATATCCAGGTCGGTTGTGAGGCCAATTTCCCAGTTCTGGTGTCTAGTTCCCCTAGAACAAGTTCAAATCCACCACTTTCCATAAAATAGTAAAATGATCCGTTATCTATGAAACCCAATGGCCAGGTCGATGCCAAGCTTGGAAGTACCTGAACTGCAGGACCAACAGCATTGCCGTTTGAGATCGGAATAGCCCAGACTGTTTCTGTACCACTTCGAGTACTAGAAAATATGATATTGTCACCATCGGGTGACCACCCCAGTAGCAGATCATCGGATGCATGATTTACCAGATAAGTCTCCTGATCCCCCTCTGATGTCATAACGTAGATGTCATGTAGATTTGAATCCTGTGACTGTGGGCCACCATATGCGATGTATTTCCCATCAGGTGAGAAAGAAATAACGGATGATAATCGGTCCAACGAATTAAGGATTGTCTCCGACCTGTCATTGAGATCAAAAAGAACAATCTGATATTTGCCGCCTAATTCACTTCCAGACATACCCCATCGCTTCAGTAATAGAAAGTTGCCATCCTTAGACCAGTCGTAAAGAGCTACAATTTCGTTAATATTAAATGTGTATAGAGTCTTATCCTGAGAACCGTCAACATTGATAACATGAAGTTCAGGAATGAAGTCCGTATTAGTCCATATGTAGGCAATCTGCTGATTATCGGGAGATACTTGACAGGAGTAGGATTCGCCGGCCCACTCACCTTCCGGTCGATCCCGCATATTTATCAAGAACCGAGTTGTGCCAGTTGTGAGATCGCGTATTGCCAGGTCACCAAATTCAACGTCAGCATAAGCCAAAAAAGTACCATCATTAGAAATATCCGCATTTGCAACAAAGTCTGGATATTTTGGATCGAAGAATCCCGTGATTTGTCGTTGAGTTGCAGCTGAGGATATTGCAGTGTCTGTAATTCTCATCAAAACTGTTAACCTGGCACGTGCTTCAATAACAATCGCACCCTGGTCGGAATAATCGCGAATCAGGCGTTCATATATCTCCTGGGCCTGCTGATTTCCAAGCTTCTCGTGCGACTGCCCAAGTCTCAGTAATGCCCTGGCTGCGACGGATCTGTGGCTGCTGAATCGTTCGAGGATCTGTTCGTAAAGCTGAATGGCTTTTTCCAGATTACCCTCAACAATTTCAGCGTTAATCGCTGCCTGAAGAAGTGTCTCAGGATTCTGTTCCTGAGCAGATACCATTGCAGGGGATATGGTCAGCAACAGAGTGATAATCCCAATAATTTTAAAAGAGGGCGGCAGCTTCATAGTTGAAACCTCACTTTGGTTCAAAGTGCTGGTTTGGCAATAATCTCGTGAACTGTTTGCCTATAAAGTAGCGTTTCGGATTGGTAGTCATTTGTAGCTTGCTTCAGAAAATGCGAAGATCTGTGTCCTGGTTTCCTGATGGTTGTCAGCCATCAAAACGGTATCCCATACCACGAATGCTGATGATGAATTCTGGCGCTTGAGGATCAGGCTCTATCTTCTTCCGCAGATTAGAGATCTGGGTGTCAACTGCCCGATCGGAAACATACACCTCCTCTCCCCATGCCAGGTCCAGGATCTGATCCCTGGATAGAAGTCGACCTCGATGCTGAATGAACATGGCCAACAGTCGCAGTTCCATAGGGGTCATATCCATCGCATGGTCTTCCTGCCGCAGTTCATACCTCAAAAAATCAAATTCAAGTTTCCCAAATTGGTATCGCTGAGGAAGATCCTTACTCGTTCTTCTGAGAACGGCTTTTATCCGTGCCCGTAATTCCAGAGGACTGAATGGCTTTGTGATGTAATCGTCGGCCCCCAGCTCGAGTCCCAGGACTTTTTCCGCCTCCTGTCCTTTGGCTGTCAGCATGATGATAGGGATTGAAGTTTCATTCCTTCGAAGCTGTCGACAGATCTCATACCCATCCATACCTGGCAGCATGATATCCAGCAGAATGAGATCGAAATCCTTCTCCTTGACGATTGCGAGTGCCTGTTCTCCATCACTCACAATCTCAGCTTCGTAACCTTCAATCTTCAGGTCATCTCTTAATAGAGTGGCAATGTTGTCTTCATCCTCGACTATGAGAACTCGTGTCATATTCCGGCCTCCAGCGGGATTCTGACGGTGAATACACTGCCCGCATCTAGTTTGCTTTCTGCTTCGATGGAACCACCGTGTGCCTCGATTAATTGCTTCACAAGTGCCAGCCCTATTCCAGTTCCACGTGAGCCGGTATGTTCAGCGGCTGTCCCCCGCACAAAGCGATGGAAGATTAAATGAACTTCATCGGGTTCGACTCCAAGCCCGTCATCACTGACGGTAATACAGGCATCTTCGCCAGCCAGATTGACTGCGACTTGAATATGCGGCTTGTCTAGTGAATAGCGGACGGCGTTGTCCAGAAGGTTCCAGACCACTCTTTCAATCGCTTCCTGATCCGCTTTTATCAGCATGGAACCAATCTGGGCATCGACCGTGATCTCACAGTCAGGATCGTTCAACTCGGCGATAAAATCGGCAACGATCTGTGAAATCAGTTCTCCCGGATCAAAAACAGAGAGAGTGTATTGCCGCGCTCCTGCCTGCGATCTGCCGAAATCGAGAAAATTCTCGACAAGTCGCTGAAGACGAGCAGTATCCTGCTGGAGCATCGCATAATATTGCTTTGTCTGCTCCGGGGTTTCAATCCGTCCACTGGCCAGCATCTCGCCTACTTGTCTGATTGAGGTAAGAGGGCTTCGAAATTCGTGTGAAACAGCGGAGACAAATTGGGATTCAAGTCGAGCCATCGCAATCTGTCGCTGTACCGAAATCACCAGCATGTAGATGCTTGCCATTATCAAGAGAAGCAATAAACCCAGACCTGCTATAAAGAGACCTCGCTGATTGCTCCAGAGCCCGGACTGATGTTGATTCGGGTTCGACTCCAGATAAAAATTCCACGGAAGACCTGTGATTGAGGCTGGCTGCATGAAGTACGGCTGCTCCCAGGAGGTTGGGAAACCAACCAGTGCTCTTCCATCTGGAGTGTTCAGGGCAAAGTGATATTCAGAGGCTGTTTCGTGCGATCTGATGCTGGCAAGAAACAGACGCTCAATGGTTTTGGGACCCATGACCAACGTCACAGTACTCCCTGCATTACGATTGGACAGGATCTGGAAAGGTGTCTCTTCATCAATGAACAGAAATGTTGAGGTGGGGATCTCCTCGTTTGTGTCTCTATTGAACTCTGTGGCAATTAACCGGTTAATGGCTTCTGAGAGATTCAAACGTTGCTCCAGATCGGCAGGGTAGGGTGCATCTGAAATGCCCTGAGATTCCAGGAGATGAGAAGCTCTTTGCATATAGAATTCGAATGCTCCTTTAGAGAGTTTCCATCGCCCGACCGTCAAACCATGGTACAGATCTATAGCTGTTTCCTGAGTTGCTTCCCGTAATTCAGAGCCGGCATCATTTCTTTCCGACAGTAGAGTGGCTTTTCTCTCAATGGCTATTAAGTCAGCGGGAACTCCCGATAGATATTGTTCCTCATAATCCATGAGATCAGTGTACGCTTGGACTGCTTCTTGTGTTCGACCTGACTTATGTAATACGCGACCAAGCCGCATAAGCGCTTCAGCCCGTAATTGAAGATCTGCGGATTCACAGTATTGTCTGTAGAATGTAGCAGCTGCCGCTAAATCGTTATTCCGGAATTCCAGTAAAGAACCTGGCTGAAGTTCCTCATGGTCAATAAGAATCACATCGATACGGTCTGGAGTGTAAAGAAGACGCCCTTCGGGGTAAAAGGAATGCACTGATTCAATTGATGTACATATAACGCCATCTTCATCCAGCATTTCGGATAACGCAGGTATTGCCGACTTCAATGAATCTGGATTATGCGAAGCAATTGAGATGAAGTTGTTCAGAAACTGTGAATAGGATGCTTCCAACTGCGAAGCAATCTCATTCCCGGCTATTTCAAGACGAGCTTGGATACGTTGTCGTTCAAGATCCTGATCTTGCTGCCATAACCGTGTAACCAGCATTATCAGTAGTAAAACGAGGAGTAGGCAAAGCGACACAAAACCTGCAATCACACGGCGCGATGGTTGCAACCAGGCTTTTATAGTCTTGAGTAAATGCATTATCCCCGGAAGTGTATCTGAAGTTGTCAGCTTTTTATATCAGTTCTGTGTGGTGTAATTATGGAAAGGACTTCAAGAATTCTTGACACAAACGGCTGTTTGATAGGGAGGGAATGTCAGCGCACCTTACCAGCAATTACACAGAATCTTAACCCACGTATGACATTTACACGACATTGATCTGTTACAATCTGTTGCCAGATAGATATGTATTCTCGGACCGGAAAGGGAAGTAGGTCTCTTTGGATGGTCAGGGAATACGAAGTAGCAAGAAGTCTATTCGGAACACGGTAAGCCCCCTCCGGCCAGTGAGCTGGAGGGGGCGCTTTATGTTATGAAATCCCCACGCAACCATATCTGAACCATAACGACGCTTTTCTTGTCAGGTGTCTGTCGGCTGGAGTATTCTGTCATCAATTCACAAAAATTGCTCTGAAAACATTATGAATATTGATCAGTGGTTCAAACCTCCTCGACTCTTCCTTGCATTATCTCTTGGGATTACTCTGATACTGGCTTCAGCCCTCATCTGGTTGGGGCTGAGATTCCTGCAACTGGACCAGGAACTTCAATCTCAAAGGGTCAATGAGCATCTGGGCAGTGTAGCTGACCGTATTACTACAGAGTTTGCTGGAGTTCTCTCAGAAACAGAATCTCGACTTGATGGATTGAGCCAGTATTCGAGAGAAGGTCTGGAGGAACAAATATCTTCTGATTCGATCCTGCTTGCAGAGGATGGACTGCTGCTATCTCTGACCGCAGAAGGGCTCAGGGCTTTTCCAGGCAACCGTTTGATCTACTTGCCGTACACCCCTGCGTTTGAGAGTATTTCTGAGGACGTATTTGCACGTGCAGAGCTGGAGGAATTCCAGAGAGAAAACTTCTTGCGAGCCGCTGAATATTACCGGGAACGAATCTCCTCTGATGATCCTCTTGTCTGTGCTGCTGCTCTTCTTGGAATGGGACGGGCTTTCAGAAAGGCAGGAAGATATCAGGAAGCCCTTTCTGCTTTTTCTCAACTAATCGATTATGGTGCTCTTCCAGTAAATGGACTCCCTGCAGAGCTGATTGGCACGTACTCGCGCTGTTTGATACTCGATGAGTTGGGTATGGACCAGGAGCTGCAGGGTGAGGCCCTTGTCTTGTACACAACACTTCTGAACGGGCATTGGAAAACAGGGGAAGATCTGCATGATTTCTACTGTTCCAGGGCCAGGGATTGGTATTTACGGGATGGTGATCCCGCTGCATTGTCATCTCTGGAATCAGAAGCAGCATATCAAACACACAGATCCCTGGCTGAGGCAATCAGCGTTATCTGGCAGGAACACGAGAGGTTTCTGAGTAACCAGATGGAGGGAGACGAGGGTTGGCATATTTTGCAGCCAACCGATCTACCGTATCTGTCCATAATGAAGCCAGCGGTTGACCAGACGCTGGGATTTATTGCCGGGCCTGAAACAATAAAGCTGTTGTTAATGAAGAACGTGCAATCCCTGCTTGACCGGCAGGGAGTTTGCATTCGTCTGATAGATAAAACCGGTAAGGAGGTATTAACCCAGTTCTCACAAGATGTTAAGCCAGGTATCGTACGGACGAGTGGTGAAACACAACTGCCCTGGACTCTTCAACTTGCCAGTGTCGATCCGGGGATTGCCCTGAAAGAGTTCGAGGCTCGAAACCGACTACTTATTATTGGACTTGTTCTCGTTGTGGCTCTTGTAATTGTCGGCAGCTTCCTGATCACCAGGACAATCCTGCATGAATTACGCGTGGCCCGTCTTCAGTCAGACTTTGTTGCGGCTGTATCACACGAGTTCCGCAGTCCTCTCACCACAATACGACAGCTCTCAGAGATGTTAGCCAGGGGGCGTGTGGAAAGTCCTGAGAGGCAGGACAAATACTACCACGTATTGCTGCGAGAGGGAGAGAGGCTGCACCGCCTGGTAGAAGATCTTCTCGATTTTGGACGCATGGAATCGAAAACCATGGGTTATGAAATGGGCATGCTTGATGCTGTTGCGCTCGTGCAGAAGATTGTCCGGGAGTTCAATGCGGAAGTATCCGACCTTGGATACCAGGTGCATCTTTCAGATATGAAGACTCCTTTGATGATCCAGGCTGATCCGGAGGCACTGGGTCGGGCACTCTGGAACCTGCTTGATAACGCTGTGAAGTATTCCCCAGGCTCAAAGGTCATTTTGGTGGAGTTGAACAGGAATGAAAATGATCTGAAATTGAGTATTCGAGACCAGGGATTGGGAATCCCTCAGAATGAACAAGAAGCAATATTTGATAAGTTTTTTCGAGGATATGCTTCGAGACAAACTCACAAAGGTGGAACAGGCATTGGCCTTGCCATGGTTAAGCAAATAATAGAGGCCCACAATGGAGCAATCAGCCTGGTTAGTGAACCGGATATTGGCAGTACTTTCACCATTACACTGCCAGTGGAGGATTGATTAATGACGCGAATCCTTGTAGTCGAAGATGAACCTGGCATTGCTTTGGGCCTGGAAGATGATCTGAAACTGGAAGGGTATGAAGTGGAAGTCGTGGGTGATGGTGAGACAGCCTGCAGCCGGAACAGGGAAGAGATTTTCGATCTTATCCTTCTCGACATCATGCTTCCCGGAAAAGACGGTTTTGAAGTTTGTCGCGAGATCCGTCGATCCGGTGATAAAACGCCAATCATTTTGCTCACGGCAAAAACCCAGGAGGCTGAAAAAGTATTGGGTCTTGAACTTGGCGCGGATGACTACATCACTAAACCTTTTAGTCCCATGGAACTATGCGCCCGAATCAAGGCAGTGCTTCGACGCAGTCAGGGAGACGCAATGGAGGTTTTCCGTTTCGGCTCATTTGAAGTGGATTTCAGCCGGATTGAACTGCGCCGTGATGGGAAACCGGTGAAATTGACACCTCAGGAATTCAAACTGCTCTCAGCATTTATCCGGAACCGGGGACACGCTCTCAGTCGTGACCAGCTGCTCGATCTTGCCTGGGGAGAGGGTAACTTCGTGATCGATCGCGCAGTTGATACTCAGATCGTTAACCTGCGCAAGAAGATCGAAAAGGATCCGTCAGATCCTCAATATCTGGTCAGTGTTCGAGGAGTCGGGTACCGATTCGATGGCTGACTGCAGAGATCATGATTTCCTGACAAACGAATTGCATAACTCGCACTTCGGCCTCATACGCCTATCACCTTATACCTGTATCCTTTTCCTATGATTTTCGGATTTCTGATCAGGAGGCCAATATCATGAAACGGTTGAGCACGGGTTTACTTGCATTGACATGTATCCTCACGGTCTTTCTGTCGACCACAAATATTCAGGCACAGCAATCACAACAGGCAGAGCAACTGCTTCAGGCGGCTATCAATAAGCAGGTTGTTGAAGGTGATCTCGCAGCAGCGATCGAAATATACGAGAACATCCTGAACCGTTTTCCAAGCAATAAGCCAGTTGCTGCAAAAGCCCTGGTTCAGCTCGGCCGGTGCTATGAAAAACTTGGTGATGAAAAGGCTCGAGAGGCATACGAAAGAGTTTTAAGAGATTACGGAGATCAATCAGCAGAAGCGGCTGAGGCGAGGGCCAGGATAAGTGCACTTGAACAACGTCAACAGCCTTCTAGTCCAGTTGAGTCTGGGACGCGTAAGGTCTTCGAGTATGGTTCGACTGTTGCCTGGCCGAGGATTTCATATGACGGATCATTCCTCAGCTATACAGGTCGCACTGGTGATGTCGAATTATATGAATTCAGTACCGGTGAAGATCGAAACGTTACAAACGAAAGTGACCTGGGCAAAGAAAATGCTGCTGAATCAGAGTATGCCGGTTTTGGCCTAGCTTCAATAGTCTCCCCCAATAGCAAATTCATAGCATATAATTGGGAAAATCCGGAAACCTTCGGTTGGGATCTACGCGTTATTTCTGTGGATGGTACCGATAAGCAAACGCTACTGAATGCTCCCGAGGGCGCATATTATCACCCACATGATTGGTCGCCAGATGGGCAGCAACTATTGGTTGAAATTCATGAAAAGGCAAATGATCCAACGAAAATCGGTTTAGTTTCCTTTCCTGACGGGACATTAAAAATCGTAAAAACACTTGAGAATCGTACAACATTGTTCAAAATGGGTTTCTCTGCAGATGGTCGATTCATAGCCTATGACTATCCCCAGGAAGAAGGATCAACAAAAGGGGATATTTACATATTGTCTGTCGATGGTACCCAGTCAGACGTATTGATCCAACACAGATCAGATGATGCATATATGGGTTGGGAGCCAGGGGGCAATGGGCTTCTGTTTTCCAGTGACAGAACAGGTTCT
>SDBT01000063.1_pt1 | contig 126953 bp, 95 predicted proteins | sample 2277101 | NCBI WGS metagenome assembly SDBT01 (sample SAMN10404973, study PRJNA504765) | marine sediment metagenome | isolation source: marine sediment core GS10_PC15, 103 cmbsf | place: Arctic Ocean: Southern Knipovich Ridge | collected 2010
TGGACGAAGCGGCCGTCGGTGTCTTTCAATTCCATGCCGATGTTTTTCCACATCTTGACGGCCACGGCCCCGTCCTGGAAGTCGCGCTGGAGCCCTTCGATCGTCCGATCGGCCCAGCTGGGGTCGGTGAAGTCGGGCAGGTCGAACGACGTGCACCAGGCGTAGTATTGCGGAAACTTCCTGGCGATGTCTCTGCAATGGTCGGCGAATTGTCGCCAGGTGGGCCTGCTCGCAACGGCGACGTTCAGCACCCTAATACCGAGCTCTTCCAGCAGTTCGTTGATCGCCGGATGGCCGGCCTTCAGGTGTGCGTGGGTGTCGATCAGTATCATTGCCCGGCTCCTTTCGCTGTTATCTACTGGGCGTTCCGATCCCCTATGCGAGGCGACGGCCAGTAATTCTCACGATTGCTTCGCCCGATACAAGCGCCCTTTGGCCGGAGCGACCATGAATCCGAAATTGCAAATCGACAATCGACAATCGACAATTGGGGCGGCATCGTAGGCCGGGGCGAAGGGCCACCTTTGACTAGAGGCCAGAAGGGAGCGAGGATCATGTTGACAAGGCGAAGCGGGGCGATCGGATTGGCGATTGTTTTAATTTTTGTGGCTGCGAGCGTTGCGGCCGCGGGCGAAGGCGCGGGCAGGCGGGCAGCGACCAGGCCGGTGCAGGTTCCGGTCGTGATCTTCCAGGACGATTTTGAGGCCGGCTGGAAGGCGGCATGGCAGCGCGACGAAGGCATCGAGATCGTCGAGACCGGTGGCAAGAAGGTCTGCCGGATCGAATCGGACGGCCGGGGCAAGTGGCTGACCATGGACCTACCCAGCGAGCGGCTGGGCAGCAGGCGGCTGGAGATCTTCTGTCGATACCGCCTGACAGGCCTGAAGGTCGGCAAGTCTCGACGTGCCGGGGTGAAGATGGAGATCACACACACCGACCAGAGCCTCAACAAGGGCCAGCGTGGCTATCGCAGCGCGGCGTTTGAGCCGAGCGAGGATGTGAGCCTCTGGCGGGAGCTTCGCTTCATCCGCGATTTCCCGCGAAAGCTAAGCGGCGCGGAGATTGGCTTTGGCTTCAACGAGGCCGCGGGCGTGTTGCTGATCGACGACGTGCGGGTTACTGCCCGGCCACAAAGCCTCGAGGAGGTCAAGGGCTACAAGCGCCCCAAGCGCGGGAAGCTGATCTTCGAGGACAACTTCGATACGGACCTTTCCAACTGGGTGCACGAGGGGGTAGGCACGGCCGAGGTCAAGGACGGGCGGCTGGAGGTCTATGTCACGCCCGATCACGCCGAGACGCGCGGGCAGATACTCTGGCTGAAGAAAAAGCTGCCCGCAGAGATCATCGTGGAGATGGTCGTAAAGCTCATCGCCCCGCGGTACGAGCAGAACATCACGTGCAACCTGCTATTTTTCCTCTCGACGACGCGGCAGGGCGGCAACCTGCTGGGCACAATCGCCGAGCGCGACGGCGGCTACGGCGCATACATCTCCAAGAGAGGCATCGTGCCGTGCTATACCGTTACGTGGTACCGCGTCAACGATCCGTTCTTTGTGATTGTCCGGCGGAACCCCGGCTGGGGCGAGCTGGCGAGGAACTTCCCGGCCGTGCCGACGACTGGGCATGATTACAAGATCGAGATCGAAAAGCGAGGCAACGAGATTGTGCTTTTCGAGAACGGCGCGGCGATTTTGCTGGCCCGCGATCCACAGACGCCGCTGGGCGGCGGGTACTTTGGGTTGCGATCGTGGCACGCACAGGCCAGCTACGATTACGTCCGCATTTACGAGGTGGCCCGGGAGGCGAAGTGAGGTGTTATTTCAGGGCCGACCTTCGGCCGGCCGCTAAACAGCGAAATCGCTAAACGGCGAGAGAGGCGTGGCGTGAAGCCTTCGGTCGGCCGCTAAAGAAGCCCGGACGACAACCACTATTGGCGTGATCTGGCCGGGCGCTAAACGGCTCGGCGCCAGCGCCGTTTACGTAGCAGGGCTGCGGCGCCGAGAAGTAGCATCGCCGCCATGGCCGGTTCGGGCACAGCCTGCGAGCCGCCGGTCAGCAGCGCCACGAACGAGTTGATGTCGTCGGTATTCAAGCCGCCCGAGCCGTTGCAGTCGCCTGGCCCGTTGGGGTCAAGTCCGTACTGCGCGACATAGGCATTCGGGTCGGTTATAGCCAGCACGAACGGGCTGATGTCGTCGGTGTTGACAACTGCGCTAAAGTCCATGTCGCCAAGCGTGTAGGCGACCACCAGATCCTGGGCGGAATTGAACACCGAGCCGGGAATGGCGCCCAGGCCGAGCAGATCGAGGGCCAGGTTTGCTATGTCTGCATGGCGGATCGGCTGGATCGGATCGGACTGCGGGGGCCTGCCCGTGCTGGGGTCTTGCCGCGTTGCGGGGTTGAGGCGGTAGAGATCTGCTCCTGCGGCAAAGCCCGGCCCCCAGGCGTAGAACGGAATCGTATAAATCTCGCGGGTGGAAGCACTGCCGTGGCCGGTGCCGCTGCCGCCGTGATCGGCGGTGAGGATGACCGCCGTCTTGTCGGTGAACGTCGCGTCGGTATCGATCAGGTTGAAGATGCTGCCTAGTAGGCCGTCAACGGCCTTGACCGAGTTGCTGTAGGGGCTGCCGACGCTGGGGTTCCAGCCGGTACTATGCCCGGCCGAATCCGGGTTGATCAAGTGCAGGAAGGAATAGTTGTACTCGAAGGTCCCCATGTCCGTCACAAACGTGCTGGTCAGAGAGCTGGGGTTGGAGCTGTAGTAGTAGGTGTCGATCTTGTCCCTGCCGTTGTCCGGTCCGGTGATGTCCAGCGCGCCGTTGTTGGCGTCCCAGCTCACGTCAAAAAGGCTGAGCTTGCTTTTACCCGGGTAGAATCCGGTGGCAAGGCCGTTGTCGTGGGCCACATCGTAGGCGCCGGCCACGTACGAGCCCTTGTTGAGGTGCAGCGTCGCGCCGGGTGGGGGCGTGCTGTTGCCGGTCCAAGCGTGTCCGCTGCCGCCCAGGACAGGCCGGCCGGTCAGGTGGCAGACGTGGCTCGGCAGCGTGGTGGTGTACCAATAGTCGGTCCGGGCGTTGTCGGTGAAGACACCCTCGCTGCGCATGCGGTAGAAATTCGGCACCTCATTTGGCCCCAGGGCCGTGATGGCGTCCGGGCGAAGGCCGTCCACGCTGATCTGAATAACGTAGTCTACCTGCGACGAGCCCTGGGCGGACGAAGCCGCCAACAAGGCCAGCAGAAACCCAACTGCCCCAAGCGATATCCAGCTCCTCATTGGTCCTTCCTTATTGGTGTGAGTGTCTTTTGCGGCTAGCTCAAAGCGGCATGGCCCGGCCACTTACGCTGACTATATTTATACCCGAAAACGCCTTATTGCGGGGGTGTTTTTTTGCAGGTGACCTCTTGGGCGACGGTTGGCCAGGCGCCCTCGGGAGCTTTGCCGGCCGCGAGCCCGTGGGGGCCCCTGCTGCCCATAACTTTCGTCCCAGTAGGCGCTTAGGGTAATTCTGGTAGGTTTGCCTGCCCGGTCCTGGCGGTCCGCCGGCGGGGGCGGACAGGGCCGATCTCGCTGCCGGCGGAATGCGAAATCCTGCCAGCTCGCTCGGCATGAAGAAGATTGCGGGTTTCGGGAAACAGCATTGACATTGATCTTCTCAGGCCGTATTGTCCTGCGGTCGGCCTCAGCCTTTCGGGGAGTTTGGGAGCAGTTAACAAAGAAAAGTGAGTGGAGAGATGCGACATTTCTTCGTGGTCGCTGTAGCGGGATTATCGTCGGTGTTTGTGCCTGCCCTGGTCGGTGCTCAGACCACAGCCCCCACCAAAGTTGTCGAAGTTCGCGTCGAAGGCAACCAGCAGCTGCCTTCGGCGACGATACTGGGTTGGGTAAGAACACGCGTGGGCGCCAGTTACGACGAATCGATCGTCAAGGCCGACGAGAAACGACTGTTGGAGACCGGACGGTTCACCAACGTGCTGGCCACCCGCACCTACACGACAGAGGGCGTAATCGTAAAGTTCATCGTGGTCGAAAGACCCTTGGTGGCGGGAATCGTTTTCGAGGGCAACAAGGCCTACAGCAACGCTGAGCTGGCCGGCGAGCTGGCCTTCGGCGTTTCCGATCCGCTCAACCGCTTCAGCGTGGAGGCCGGCCGCCAGGCGCTGCTCAACAAGTACAACAGCAATGGCTATCACTTTGCCACGGTCGAGCTGGACCCACGGACCCTGGAATCGCAGCGGAGAGTGATTTACAGGATTGTCGAGGGCCCACGGGTGGTCGTGACCAAGATGGTCTTTAGAGGCCGCCGGCACTTCGGCAAGGTGCGCCTGATGCAGTTGGTCGGCACCGCGGCGCGCATTTGGCCTGTTGTGGCCGGCCGTCTCGACATCGAGCAGATCGAGCGGGACGTGCAGGCCTTGCGCAACCTCTACCTGGAGGAGGGGTTCCTGGACGTTCAGGTGGGGCGCCTGCTGGAGTTCTCGGCTGACAAGACCAAGGCCACGGTGGTTTTTGTGATCGACGAAGGCCCGCGATTTCGAATCAACAGATTGCTTTTCGAGGGCAACCTGGTCTTCAGTGACACCGAGCTGGCCGGGCGGCTTCAGCTGCGACGAGGTGAGTTCCTTACGTCGCTGAAGCTCCGCCGCGACGTGCAGCGAGTCCGGGACACCTATGGCGAGCTTGGGTACATCGAGGCACGCGTAGTCACGTCCAAGCGCTTTCGCGACCCGACGGCCACTCCGCCGCAGTGGGCTGCCCATCTTGACGGCGGCAGGCCGGCTTTGCTGGACTTGATCTTCCGGATCGACGAGGCCGACCAGTACCGGATCGGCCGGATCAACATCCGCGGCAATACCATAACTCAGAGCCGCATCATCCGCCGGGAGCTTAGGTTCTTTCCCGAGCAGCTATTGAACATGGCAGCGGTCAACGAATCGCGCCGCAGGCTGCTGGAAAGCAGACTCTTCGATCGCGTCAGCATCAACCCGGTCGGGCAAGAGGCTAATATCCGCAACATGCTGGTGGAGATCACCGAGGGAAAGACCGCCCAGTTCCTTATCGGCGCCAGCGTCTCCACCAACGAAGGGCTGTTGGGCACGGTGTCATTCAGCCAGCGGAACTTCGACATCTTCCGCTGGCCGAGAAGTTGGAGCGAGCTGTTCCGGGGCCGGGCGTTCAGGGGTGGCGGGCAGAGGCTTCAGATCACGGCCGAGCCGGGTATCGAGCTGATGCGATTCCGTATTGAGTGGTCCGAGCCCTATCTGTTCGATCAGCCATATTCGCTGGGTGCAAAGGCGTTCGTGTTCACCCGCGAGCGCGAGAACTACGATGAGACGCGTTACGGCGGGGTGGTAAGCGTGGGCCATCGCTTCAAGAACCGCTGGTACGGAGAGGTATCGTCACGGGTCGAAGGGGTGCGGCTGGAGAATCTCTCCAGTAGCGCCCCGCCGGAGGTCGTCTCCGACGCCGGAACGCACACGTTGCTCGGCGTGAAGGGCACGCTGGTTCGCGACCGCACGGACAGCCGGTGGATGCCCAGCGCCGGCGACCGCTTCCGCTTGAGCTACGAGCAGATCGTCGGCGATTTCCAATTTGGGCGCCTGTTCGGCGACTACCGCATCTATCGCACGCTTTACATGGACTCGCTCGACCGCAAGCACATTCTGGCCGGTCGGTTTGCCGTCGGCGGCATTTTCGGCGACGCGCCGGTCTTCGAGCGGTTTTACGGCGGCGGCATCGGTTCCGTGCGTGGCTTTGATTATCGCGGGATCAGCCCACGCAGCGCGGGCACCGACGATCCGATCGGCGGCGACATTATGGTCTTTGTCGGCGCCGAGTATGGCTTTCCGATCGTGGGCGAGTACCTTCGCGGCGTGATCTTTCTCGATACCGGCACAGTGGAGGACACTTACGAGATCACCGCTTACCGCGTTTCGGCCGGCGTGGGCCTGCGCTGGATCGTCCCGCTGCTCGGTCCGATACCGCTGTCTCTGGATTTCGGGTTTCCCATCAGCAAGGACTCCGCCGACGATACGCGGATTCTTAGCTTCAGCGTCGGCTGGACGTTCTGATGTGGATTCCTCGAGCTTCCTGCACGAGCTTCCTTCCGGCGAGACTCGCCGAAACGTAAGCGGCGCTGGTGGGCCCTTCGTTCAAGAACCATCCGGCTTTGAGCATGCCGGCAACTTTAACGGATGACTGCGATCGGAAGAGGTGAGCTATGAAAACATCAAGAATTTACCTGCTGGTCATTGTTGCCCTCTTGGGCACTGTGGTACTGCTGCGCCACTCCGGCGCGGAGGATTACGGAAGCACAACAAGCCAGACGCGCGTAGGTGTCTGTGACGTCGTCCAGGTCTTCAACAACTATGTCCGTGCGAACGACCTGACCGCCAAACTCACCGAACAAACCGAGGCCATCAAAGGCGAGGATGAGAAACGCCGCAAGGCCATCGAGACGCTCGAAATGGAGCTGGAGGGCCTGCTAAAGGGCAGCAAGGAATACCAGCAGCGATACAACGAGATGCATCGCCAGAGGATTAACCGGCAGGCCTGGCTGAAGTACGAGGAGGATATGGCAAGGAGCGAGCATCATCGCCTGACCTCCGAGATGTACGTGGAGGTCCGCAAGATGATCGCCCAGGTAGCCAGGCAGATGGGCTACCAGATCGTTCTCTATTTCAAGCGGGGCGAGATGGAGTCCAACAACACCACGGAGCTTCGCCAGCAGATCGAACTCCGCAAGGTCCTTTACGCCGATGCTAGCGTTGATCTGACGGACACGGTGCTGATGCGCCTCAATGAGACCTATCGCGCCAGCCAGGAATAACCGCGTCTTTGCGGTCCGGGCAGAACGCTCGATGAACTCGAAGGGTTCAAGGCGGCTGAAGCTGGACTTCGGACGCCTGCAGAGTGAGGCCTTGCCGGACGGACGAGCCCGTACTATGATTTCCGTTCCACAGCTATGACAGATAAGCCATTGACAGTAGGTAGCGTCGCCGAGCTGGTCGGCGGTACAGTCGAGGGCGACGCCTCCGTGGAGCTTAGTTCCATCGCCTCGTTGGAAGCTGCCAGCGCGTCGGAACTGACGTTTGCCGCGGACGCCCGGCACGCCGCGCGGCTGGCCGAATGCGGCGCCGGGGCGGCAATCGTCACCAAGGGCCAAGAGGTCGAGGCCGCGGCGATGCCGTTGATCCGGGTGAACGACGTCCATGCGGCGTTGGCGACGTTGCTGGGGTATCTGAGCCCTCCGGCCGACCTGCCGCCGGTCGGGGTTGCGGCCAGTGCCGTCGTTTCGCCACAGGCCGAACTTGGCCAGGACGTGCGGATCGCACCGGGCGTGGCGATCGGCCCGCGGGCCAAGATCGGTCGCGGCAGCGCGCTGTGCGCCAACGTTTACGTTGGGGCGGACGTCGAGCTGGGCCAGGACGTGCTGCTCTGGGAGGGCGTGGTCGTTCGGCAGAGCTGCAAGATCGGCGACCGCGTGCAGATCGGATCCAACAGCGTGATCGGGTACGATGGATTCGGCTATTACCAGGCCGACGGCATGCACCACAAGATCCCGCACATTGGGAACGTCGTTATCGAGGACGACGTTGAGATCGGGGCCTGTAGCTGCGTAGATCGGGCGAAATTCGGCAGCACGCGGATCGGGCGCGGCACGAAGATCGACAATCTCGTGCAGGTTGCCCACAATGTTCAAATTGGCCGCGGGTGCCTGCTTGCCGCGCAGTGCGGCATCGCCGGGAGCACCAAGCTGGGCGATTACGTGGTGCTTGGCGGCGGCGCTGGCGTCCGCGATAATATCACTCTCGGAAACGGCGTGACGTGCGCCGCATACGCCGCCATTGCCGGCGACGTACCTGACGGTCAGACCGTTGCCGGTATTCCGGCCGACCCCGTGTCGGAGAAACTACGACAGTGGCAGGCAATGCGTAAGCTGCCCGACTTGCTCAAACGGGTCAGACGCATTGAATCGAGGCTAAACGATCGTGAGTCGTCAAAGGACCATTAAGAACCCCGCCCTCGTGCGCGGCAGGGGGCTCTTCAGCGGCGAGGAGTGCCGCCTTAGGTTTCTTCCGGCCCCGCTGGACAGCGGCATTGCCTTCGTTTGCGGTTCGGATCCGACCCTTGCGAGCGCTTCGCGGATTCCCGTGGACGTAACCAACGTGGCCAAGCGTTCCCGGCGAACGAGCCTGATGAACGGCTCGGCCACGGTCGAAACGGTTGAGCACGTGCTCTCGGCTGTCTGGGGACTGGGGATCGACAATCTGACGATCGAGGTTTCCGGCAGCGAGACGCCCTCGATGGACGGCTCGGCCTTGCCGTTCGTCAAGGCGCTTCAGGAGGCTCAGTTCGAGGAGCAGGACGCCGAGCAGCAAGTACACGTGATTGAAGAGCCGATGGCCGTCTCACAGGGCGACGCGACGTTGGCGGTGCTGCCCGGCCCGGAGGACTACCTGGACATACTCTACGACCTGGACTACAGCGGCGTTGAGAGCATCGGTCGGCAGGTGCTTGCGTTTAGGCTGGGGCTGGATGATTACGCCTCGAAGATCGCCCCTTCCCGTACGTTCCTGCTGGCCTCGGAGGCTCGTGAGTTCCAGGCCCGCGGGGTCGGAACGCACTTAACGCCCCAGGACGTGCTGGTGATGAGCGACGCCGGGCCGATCGAAACGGAGCTTCGCTTCCCCGACGAGCACGTGCGGCACAAGATCAGCGATCTTATAGGCGATTTGGCGCTGCTGGGCAGACACCTGCGCGGGCGGCTGGTGGGCTACAGGAGCGGACACGATCTCAATCAGGAGCTGGTCCGCAAGCTGGCCGAAATCTTCGTCATGCAGAAGCGCACGCGGGAGCTGGCGGGCGAGCCGCTGATGGACATTCGCCGGATAATGCGGCTGCTTCCACACCGCTATCCGTTCCTGATGGTGGACCAGATCATCGAGATCGATGGCGACCGCCGGGTGGTGGGGCTCAAGAACGTCACGATCAACGAGCCGTTCTTCCAGGGTCATTATCCGGGTCAGCCCATCATGCCCGGCGTGATGATACTGGAGTCGCTGGCGCAGCTGTCGGGGATACTGCTCAGCCGTCGCCTGGAGCACACCGGCAAGGTGGCGATGCTGCTGAGCATGGACCGCGTGAAGATGCGCCGCCCGGTTCGCCCTGGCGATCAGTTGATCGTCGAGGCCGAGGCCATCCACATCCGCAGCCGCACCGGGCACTGCCGTTGCAAGGCCATGGTCGACGGAGAGATCGCCGCCGAAGCGGAGATCAAGTTCATGCTGGTCGACGCCGAGCCAGTCTGAGAAAACTAATATCCGAGGGATGAAATGGCCAAAGTATCGCCACTTGCCATAGTGGAAAAAGGCGCCAAGCTCGCCGGCGACGTCCGTGTCGGGGCGTTTTCCTACATCGGGGAAAAGGTGAAAATCGCCGCCGGCTGCGTCATCGAAAACAACGTCACCATCACCGGGAAAACTGTCATCGGCGAGAACAACCAGATCTTTCCCATGGCGGTGATCGGCACGGCAACTAACGGCTCCGCCAAGGCCGGGCGCTGCGTTCTGGGCGAGGCCAACGTAATCCGCGAGCACGTGACCATCTATACCGCAGGCGGCCGGGTGACGCGGATCGGCAACGACAATCTGATCATGATCGGCTGCGTGATCGGGCCCGGGGCGCAGATGGCCGACCACGGAATCTTCGACAACCTCACGAGCGTCGGCGCAGACGCCGTTGTGGAAGATTACGTCCGCACCAGCGGCTATACCCAGATCGCTACCGGCGCCACAGTTGGGGCCTACACCTTCACCGTCGGTTATTCGTGCATCGACAACGATGCGCCCCCCTTTGCGATGGTGCAGGGTTTTCCGTTTCGCGTTCGGGGTGTCAACACGGAGAACCTCCGTCGTTGCGGCTTCGGCGACGACGAGATCCGGATGCTCAAGGCGGCCTTTCGCGAACTGTTCAACGGTTCGACCGGCTTGGTCAATGAGCAGGTTCTGGGCAGGCTCGCCGAAGACCCAAGTGCGCACGTTCGCCGTCTGGTCGAGGCCGTCCAACGGGGCCTGACGAGGAGGCGGCCGAAATGACCGACGTGACGGTCGTTCGCGAGATTGACCCAGCCGCGAGAGTCTCCCCGGAGGCTCGGATCGGCCCGTACTGTGTGATCGGGCCGAACGTGACGATCGGGCCTGGCACGGTGCTGCTTCGACGCGTTTCGGTGACTGGGCGTACCACGATCGGCTCGGAGAATTTCTTCGAAGAGGGCTGCGTGCTCGGCGCTCGGCCGCAGGACCTCAAGTACGAAGGCAGCACCACTCTGTTGCACATCGGCCACCGCAATCGGTTCGCCCGTGCGGTGACCGCTCACATCGGCACCGAGCCGGGCGGCTTTCTGACGCGCATTGGCGACGCCAACGTCATTCTCGATGGCACCCACATCGCACACGATTGCTATTTGGACAATGACGTGCATCTCGGCAGGAACGTCCTGCTGGCCGGGCACATCCGCATCCATGACGGCGCGGTGATCGAGGACCACGCCGGGCTGCACCACTTCGTGACCGTAGGCACCCACGCGCGGGTCGGCCCGCGGACGCCGGTCCGCCGCGACGTGCCGCCTTACACCAATTTCTTCAGCGAGGACGACCGGTCGGCCCCGCCGGCAGTAAGTGGCATCCACGAAGCTGGTATTGCTGCGGCGAACCTCGCGCCGGATGAGGAAAAAGAACTCCGCCGAGCGTTGCAGGAGCTGTTCGACGACGAGGCCGCCCTCCAGACAAAGATTGAACAACTGGTCAATATGGGCGTCGAGGGCGAGGTGGCCGAACTGTGCCAGTTCATTCAGCGGAGCCTTCAGGGCATCTACGGCCGGCACCGTGAGCTCTACCGAGGCAAGGCCCCGCCCGAGGCGGAGGCGTACCTGCCGCCGGAACTCAAGGCCGCCGTCCGGAGGGAACTTTCATGAGTTTTCGCGTAGCCGTCATTGGCGTTGGTCGGATGGGAAAGCTCCATGCCCGCGTCCTGAGCGAGATGGATTCAGCCGAGTTGGTCTGCGTGGTGGATATCAACGAGGCCACGGCCCGCTCGGTGGCGAAGCAGCGAAAGTGCAAGGCCCTGACAGACGTTCGCGATGCAGTCGACCTCGTGGACGCAGCCATCATCGCCGTGCCGACCGTCAGTCACGTTGAAGTGGCACGGCCCTTCGTGGAGGCCTCCAAGGGCGTGCTGATCGAAAAGCCGCTCACCAACGACCTGGCCGCCGCTGCCCAGCTCATCGCCCTAGCCGAAACCACCGGCGCCAGCGTGCAGGCCGGCCATACCGAGCGGTTCAACCCGGCCTTCCTGGCCGTGAAGAAATACGCCATCGCGCCGAAGTTCATCGAGGCCCACCGGATCAGCCCGTTCACGTTCCGCTCGGCCGACGTGGGCGTCGTGCTGGACGTGATGATCCACGATCTCGATTTGGTGTTGATGATGGCCGCGGGCAACGTCGAGGAAATCCACGCCGTCGGCGTGAACATCATCGGGGCACACGAGGACATCTGCAACGCCAGACTCGTCTTCGACAACGGCTGCGTGGCCAACGTCACCGCCAGCCGACTGGCCATCAAGACCGAGCGGAAGATGCGGATCTTCTCCGAGGAGGCCTACGTATCGGTCGATTACGGCAAGAAGATCGGCATCGTTGTCAGGAAGAGCGAGAACCTCGACCTGATCCAGATGGCCCGCGAGTTGGACGTGGAGGACTTGGCCGAGCTGGCCGAGAGCGTCGATTACACCAAGCTCATCAAGGTCGAGGAAATCCGGGTGGACGAGTCGATCGAGCCGCTGCGCCGCCAGACCGAGGCATTTCGCGATACGATCGTAAGCGGCGCGGCGCCTGTGGTCTCGGCCTCGGAGGGCCTGGCCGCCGTCCGCTGCGCCAACGACATCGTTGCAGCCGTCAAACGCCACCGATGGGACGGAAGCGCCTCCAGCCGCGAAGGACTCGACATCCTCCAAAAGGGACGTTAATCGGTGCATCAGCGAATCCGGGGAATCCAATCTAAGGAGAACGCCATGAAGATATTCCAACATATTGGCTCGCTGGCCTTCGTGCTCGGGCTCTTCACTGTAGTATTTGTCGGGATACCATGGCACGTGATCGTTGCCGATGATCCGGTCGGTGCCCTGGTGGCTCAGGACAGCGGTCTTCTGCCTTCTGGGCGGTATCCTTGTGGTTCTGCTGACAGTGGCTCTCGAACAAAGGAAGAACAAGATATCAGCAGAGGCGCCACTGCCTGCTGAGCCCGATCGCACGGTTTTGCTGTTGAATTCCACAGCGCTGCCTGGCCGAGAGATCACGGAGATTCTCGGTCTCGTCCAGGGCCATACGGTATTTGCCATCTGGCTTGGCAAAGATCTATCCGCCATAGTCAGACTTGTCCTTGGCGGCGAATTGACTGAATACACAGAGATGATGGGGAGGGCTCGAGAGACAGCTACCAGTAGGATGATCGCCCAGGCTGCAGAGATGGGGGCAGATGCAATAATCAATGTTCGCTATATGACTACGAGTGTTGTGGGCAGTGCGGCTGAACTTTTAGCTTACGGCACAGCTGTCAAGGTCAGCGAATAGGTCGCCCTGCGAGTGGATTTTGACGCCGTCCTGAAGCTGAAATTCCACAGCTCTTCCGGGCAATCCTCGAACGGATTCGGCGGCTCAACAGGCTGGAGGTCCCCAATGGTAGACCGGCTCCGCTGACAGGCGGAACTGACGCTCTCGTGGCCGACAACAGCCTTGTCGGAGTCTGGAGAGATGATAGAATCATCGAAACCGCCGGCGATGGCCGTGGGCAAGAGTTTATCCGGGGAATGTCGGATATGTCATTTCTATAAAGAGACGACGTAAACATGTAAGGAAATTTCGTTTTGACGGCAAAAACAGATAATACACCACCAAATCTTATCATTATTTTCTGTGACGACCTGGGTTATGGAGATCTCGGTTGCTACGGGTCAACAAAGAATTGCACTCCTCGAATAGATGCCATGGCCGAACGAGGTATGCGTTTTACGGATTTTTACGTCGCATCGTCTGTGTGTTCTCCGTCGAGAGCCGCTTTGATGACAGGATCTTATCCCAAGCGCATTGGCCTGGCATCAGGAGTGGAGTTTGGTGTTCTACTTCCGGGCGACCCTATTGGATTACATCCCGATGAGATAACGATTGCATCTCTGTTGAAATCAGCCGGATATGCCACCAAGTTAGTTGGTAAGTGGCACTTAGGTGACCAGCCGCCATTCTTGCCGACCAGACATGGCTTTGACTCCTATTTCGGTCTTCCGTACAGTAACGATCATTACATGGGGCGTCCCAGAGAACAACGCCAGCGTCATCCAGCGCCTTTCCGGGAACACGGCTTTCCGCCTCTGCCGTTGATGTGCAATGAGGATGTATTTGAAGAAGAACCCGACCAGGCAACTCTCACCGAACGTTATGCCCAAGAGGCCGTCAAGTTCATTGAAACTCATAAGGATCAGCCTTTTTTTCTCTATTTAGCCCATATGTATGTACATACTCCTCTGCACCCGCCCAAAGGGTTTCTAGCCAAGTCACAAAATGGACCATATGGAGCAGAGGTAGAATATATTGATTTCACCACCGGGATTATTCTTGATACCCTCAAGGATCTGGCCCTTGACCGGCGAACCTTGGTGATCTTTACGTCGGATAATGGTTCTACTGGAAGAGACGGGGGAAGCAATGCTCCTTTACGGGGTACTAAGGGCACTACCTGGGAAGGAGGAATGCGTGAGCCGTGTGTCATGTATTGGCCAGGGCGAATTCCCGGCCGGACAGTTTGTTCCGAGATCTGCTCTACGATGGATATTCTGCCAACGATCGCCTATTTGGCCGGATGCGAATTGCCAAGTGACCGTGTTATTGATGGGATAGACATTCGTTCTCTCATGTTCAACGAGTCAACTTCCCCAAGAGGTCGTGAGACCTTGTTTTACTATGGATCGAATACGCTGTTTGCTGTGCGAGCGGGCGATTGGAAACTGTTTGTGACCGAAGAACCCCGGTTGTTTAACCTGAGAGAAGATATCTCAGAAACGAAGAATCTTTATGGAAAGCATCCAAAAATAACCGCTAGATTGACGGAATATGCACAAGCGTGTCGACATGATATTGGAGATAAATCACTTGGAATAGAAGGTCAGAATTGCCGTGATGTCGGCCGCGTGAACAATCCGAAGACCCTTACTTCGTTCCCAGGAGATCAGCCCTATATTCAGGCGGCATATGACTGAAGGCTCTGCGGTTTTGGTTGGAATCCGGGAGGGAATTGTTTTTCGGCCTGGAACAGCTCCTCTGCCATCTGCTTGATTGCGTGTCATATAAAGAATAGAACCGTTAGCGGTTGAAGACTACGGATGTTTTGCCTGGCGAAGGCTGTTTTTCTTCTTGGTGATGTGAGGTATTTGCCTGCCCTACTCGAAGCCGGTCTGGATCGGAAATATCGTGACCGGCGCAAGAACAGAAGTGGAGTACAAACATGAATATCGTGCTATCGCCCTCGAGCCCGCATCTGCGCAAGCGAAACAAACGCGCGTTTTCAGCGGCTCTCCTTGGAATTCTCGTGATGTTGGGCTCGGCTCACCAGGCCCCGTCGGCCGACGCGACAGCCAGCAAGCCCGCACCTGAGGGTCAAACCAAGCCGTCGCCGGAATCGCAACCGGCCGCCAAAAGCAAGGCGGAGATCGACGCTTTGATTGAAGAGGCCGGCCGCACGTATCCGGAATGGTGGAACTCTGTGGAGCTGGACTATCCCAAGACGCTGGACCTTGAAGGAACCAAGAACGTCAAGGGATGGCAGCCCAACGTGAAGCTTGGATCGTACTACTGGGACCACATCCAGTGCAAGCCCGATCGTTGGAAGCAAGGGGTCAAGCTGCTGGACTTGGCCGTCAGACTTCGTCAGGATAATCCTCAGGCCCGCCTCGCCGCCATGCACATTCTGGCCGGAGCGCACCACCACTTGCTGAAAGACTACGCTCGGGCAGCATTCTGGTGGCGGTCGATCCTGGAGCTGACCGCCAGGCGCCACGTCGCCGTTCGCCTGGCTGAATGCTACTGGAAACTGGGCAGCAAGAGAATGGCCGTCGAGTTTCTGACCAAACGTCGCCTCCACCATAGAGGGTTTATGGAAAGCATTAAACTGTGGTCGGACATGGACGAGCACAATATAGCATTGGAACTGGCGGAGGATCTGGCCAATCGCAACCATGAGGCGGGGTATCTCGCCACCGGAAACGTCTACAGGGCAATGGCCCAGTACGATAAGGCCATCGCGGCCTACAAGAAGGTCCTCGCCGGCCGCAACAAGAAGGCCAGGATGATGCGGCAACGCGCCGAGACCAACATCGAAACGCTCGGCCTCTACAAGATCCTCGACATCTCGAAGATCCCGGATGGGATCTACACCGCAACGAGCCCGAGCTTCCGCGGGCCGCTGACGGTGCAAGTGACCACCAAGAAAGGCCAGATCGAGTCGGTGAAGGTGCTCAGCCACAGGGAAACCCGGATCTACACATCTGTGATGGACATCCCCACGCAGATCGTCGAGAGACAGAGCGTCGAAGACATTGACGCCGTCTCCGGTGCCACCGTTATCTCTCACTCCATCGTCAACGCCGTAAGCAAGGCGCTGGCTGGCGCCGCAAAGACGGGTAGGCCGCCGGCCGAACCCAACTGAGGCCCGCCAGGGCGAATCGCAGGTTAGAGAGCAATGCGGACTTATATCAAGAGCACGAAAACAAGTGCGCATTTGTGAACGGCAAATACGTCCTGAGGAGTTCCTTGTTCTGCTCTGTTACTCCCATTAAACGCCTTGGTTGCCGCTTTGATATGCTCCGCGACCTCGGCCAAGCGGCGACAATTGGGGAAGGGCCCGCAAGAGATAGAAGTCTGCCTGAATCGAAGCCGATCTGGTTCGGGAATGGTGTGATTTCACCTGATCGATATGCGTTCAGCCGAGAGCCACATCCAGCGTCATCATGGCCGCAAAACCCAGGACGGCGCCGGCGGTGGCGATGTCGACGTTGCCTTTGGCCTGGGATTCGGGAATCAGCTCCTCGACGGCGACGAAGATCATGGCCCCTGCCGCGAAGGCCAGCGCGTAGGGCAGCATCGGCGCCACCAGCAGGACAAGACCCGCTCCGATCACCCCGGCAACCGGCTCGACGACGGCCGAGAGCTGTCCATACCAGAAGCTCTTGAATCTCCCGAGCCCGTCGCGGCGGAGTGGAAGCGCCACGGCCGTGCCTTCCGGGAAGTTCTGTAGGCCGATACCGACGGCCAGCGCGATCGCCGCGCCGATCTGTGCAGTATGGGCCTGGCCCGTCAGGTGCGCCGCTGCCCCGAATGCCACGCCGACGGCCAGGCCTTCAGGAATGTTGTGCAGCGTGATCGCCAGCACCAGCAGCGTGCTTCGCTGCCAGGAGGTCTTCGGGCCTTCCGCGACGGTCATGCTCGGATGCAAATGAGGCAGGATCTTGTCGGCGATTCGCAGGAAGACCGCCCCGGTGAGAAACCCGATCAATGGGGCAATCCACTTGTAGGCCGCGCCGCTTTGCTCGGCGGCCATCTCGATGGCCGGGGCCAGCAGGCTCCAGAAGCTCGCGGCGATCATCACGCCGGCGGCCATGCCCAGAGATGCGTCCAGATACTTCTGCGAGATGTTCTTGGCGAAGAAGACCAATGCGGCCCCCATGGCCGTGACGAACCACGTGCCGATCGTCGCAATCAGCGCCTGGACAACCGGGTTGAGCCCGCTGAACCACTCCACAGCCAGACCCCTTCGCTGGTAGCCCTATCGTAAGGGAGTATCGGCGGATACCTACCGTCGCCAATAGATCCTCACGGCCCTATCCACCGCCAACTGGAGGAATTCATCCGACTGGCGGATCTGCGCGCCTTGATACAATCTCTGGAGGTAACCCTGCGCCAGCCTCTCGAAGTGTTCCTTTCGCACTTCTTCCATGATCTGGTCTTGTGCGTCTTCGAAGGAGATCGTTCGCCCCGGTCGGATTCGCCGTGCCTTGACGATGTAGTAGCCGGTATCGGTCTGTATGATCTCGCTGACCTGCCCTTCCTGGAGCGCAAACGCGGCTTCTTCCACCTTCGTCTCGGCGAGGCTGCCGGCCTGCATCAGCCGCCAGAAGCCCCCTCTGGCGGCCATGATCCCGCGGGACAGTCGGCGGGCGACCTGGCCGAAATCCTCCCCGCGCCTTACGGCGGCAAGGGCCTCTTCGATGAGAGCCTTTGCCCGCGCCGCCGCCGCCCGATGCTCGTCGGCGGTCGGCTCGACCAGACCGCCGGGAAGAAACTTGCCGTACGGCGCGGCGATGATCTGCATCTGCACCTTCTTGTGCGTGGTGAACCGCGAGCGGTCCCTGCGGTAGACCTCCCAGAGTTGTCGCCGGCTGATCGAGATGGCCGGCTCGAAGCGGCCGCGCAGGAACATCTGCACCGTCAGCGCGCGACGGTGGTCGCCCAGAACGGTATCCAAATCCGTCCCGCGCTGTGCGAGGATGGCCTCGAGCTTGCTCCTGCTGCCGCCGACTTCGGCGATCATGGTCCGGAGCGTCTGTTCCAGTTGTGCTTCGACTATGCGTTCCTGCTGGTCGGTCAGTCGGCGCTTGGCTTCGTCGTAGATGAGCGTATCCCGCACTTGGCCGCGAATCTCCTCGCTGAGTATCTGCTGGACTCGCCCGCGGAACGCCTCTTCGCTCATGGAGTCGGGCAGGCGAGTCAGTCTGTCGCGCGCCGCCCGCAGGAGGTCGTCCACCGTGATGAACCTCTCGTTGACCTGGATCAGCGAAGCGGCCACCATCTCCGCCTTGCCGTACTCGATCTTCTCGACCGGGGCGAGCCTTGGCAGCGGCGGCTGGAGGGTCTCGGCCGGTGCCGCCGGCGCGGGGGCAATCGGCCCTGCCCGGCGTTCGGTTGGTGGCCTGGCGGGTATTTCCGGCTTGGCCAGGGGCCTAACCACGGCCCGCTCGCCGGCCGGCTTGACCGGCGCACGCCTTGCCGGCCGGACTCGCGCAGGCGCCAGGCCAGAAAGCGTCTTGATTCTATCCATGGGCCTGGCCCCTGGAATTAGGTTTTCCAGCATGGTCGGTCTTTCGATCCGCCGCGGGTCCTGACCCGTCGGACTCGCCTTAGCCACCTGGGGCTGGGCGGCATCGTTTTTGACTTGATCTCCGTTGCCGCCTTCGGGCTCAGAGGCCCTTTGGCGCTTAGGGGGCGGCTGTGAGTCGCCCGGGGTTTGGGGGCTTGGCTGCTGCTGCGCTGCTTCGGCCTGCTGCTGGCCGGTCGGTTTGGGCTTTGCCCGGTTGGCTGCGGGCGCCTGCCCGCCGGGCGGCGTGACCGGCACGTCCTTCTTGCGCCACGGCCAACGCTCTCGCTGCTCGTTGCAGCCGGCGAGGCTCACAGCCACAAAGAGGATCAGGATCATACGCTTGCAGCGCATCAATGCCTCCCGCCAAAACCTTGGATACCGGTATTATAGCCGCAATTGGGCGTCTCTCAAACGCCTTAACAAAACTGTAATCAGTGTGGGCAGTTCCAGGTAGGCCTTTGGCGGCCGCCAGTGGACCGTCCGCTCGTCCGGCAGGCGGACCGAGCCTTTGGCGCCCTCGAAGACGCCCTTAGCCACCTGGAAGTCCCGAACGGCGAAGATGATGTCCGGGTCCATCCGGACGATGCTGTCGATGCCGACCTGTCCCGCCCGGACGCGAATCTCCGCCATATCCAGCAGCGTCTGGACCACCGGCGGGATCTTGCCGTAGGCGTCGGCGAGGTCCGAGGCAAGCTGGGTGAGCTCCTGGGCCTCGCGGCACTTGACCATCCTTCGGTAGATCTCCATCCGCTGGCGATCGGCCGGGACGTACCATGCCGGAATATATACGTCCACGCCGAGCTCCACGTGCACGTCGCGGAGCTTTCGGGAGGGCTTGCCGCGAAGCTCCCCGACCGCTTCTTCCAGAAGCTGGCAGTACAGCTCGTACCCGACGGCCGCGATGTGACCGCTTTGCTCGCGGCCGAGAATGTTGCCCGCGCCGCGAATCTCCAGGTCGCGCATCGCGATTTGAAACCCCGCGCCCAAGTCGGAGAACTCCTCGATGGCCTTGAGCCGCTTTGCCGCCACCAGCGTCACCGGCCGATCCTCAGGCAGCAGCAGGTAGCAATACGCCCGATGTTTGTATCGCCCCACGCGCCCGCGAAGCTGGTGCAGCTCGGCCAGGCCGAACCGATCGGCGTTGTGGATGAGGATCGTGTTGACCGTGGGGATGTCCAGGCCGGATTCGATGATCGTCGTACAGACCAAAACGTCGATCTCCAGGCGGACGAACTTCAGCATGGTCTGCTCGAGCTGGTTTTCGGGCATCTGTCCGTGCGCGACGGCCACGCGGGCCTCCGGGGCGAGCTTGGCGATGTGCTCGGCCAGAGGGCGGATGCTCGCCACGCGGTTGTGCACGAAGAAGACCTGTCCGCCGCGATTCAGCTCCCGCAGGATCGCCCGCCGGATCAGCTCGTCGTCGCAATGGGTCACCTCGGTGTGGATGGCCCGGCGGTCCAGCGGCGGGGTAGTCAGCGAGCTGATGTCGCGCAGGCCTAGAAGGGCCATGTGCAGCGTACGCGGGATGGGCGTGGCCGTCATTGTCAGCACATCAACGGTGGCCCGCATGGCCTTGAGCCGCTCCTTGTGCTCCACGCCGAATCGCTGCTCCTCGTCGATAATCACCAGCCCAAGGTCGGCGAACTTCACGTCCTTGCTGAGCAGCCTGTGTGTGCCGATTACGATGTCGACTCGGCCCAGCCCCAGGCGGTTGACGATGTCCGTCTGCTGGCGCGGTGAGCGGAATCGGCTGAGGACCTCGATCTCGAAGGGATAGTCGGCGAACCGCTCCTTAAACGTGCGGTAGTGCTGGTCGGCCAGGATGGTCGTCGGCACCAGCATGGCCACTTGCATTTCTGACTCTGCGACCTTGAACGCCGCCCGCATCGCCAGCTCGGTCTTGCCGTAGCCCACGTCGCCGCACAGCAGGCGGTCCATCGGGCTTCTGGTGACCATGTCGTCGTCCAACTGCTGCATGGCCGTTAGCTGATCCTCCGTTTCGGTGTAGATGAACTCCTCGGTGAACTGCTGCTGCCAGTGGGTCTCGCCCGGGAAGCTCAGCCCTTCGGTGGTCTCGCGCATGGCCTGTATGCGGAGCATCTCGGCGGCCATGTCCTTGACCGCCTCGGCGACGCGGTTCTTCTGCCGCAGCCAGCCGACCCCGCCCAGCCTGCTCAAGGTCGGCCGCCGCCGCGCGCCGATGTACTTCTGAACGAGGTTGATCCGGCTGGCCGGGACGTGCAGCATCGCGTTGTCGGCGAAGCGAAGCGAGAGGAACTCCTCGCTGCGCCCGTTGCGTTCGATGCGGCGCAGGCCTTCGAACCTGGCGATGCCGTGGGCGACGTGCACCACGGTGTCGCCTTCGACGAGGTCGAGCATCGACTCGATGGGCCGGCCGGCACGGACGCGGCGTATCCGGCGGACCTTCGCGTAGCGGTGGAACACCTCGTGATGCCCGACGGCCACCAGCCTCTCGGCCGGCCAGTAGAAGCCGCTGCGGATGTGCCCGATGGCCAGGTGAACTCGCCCGGCGAGCTTGGGGTGCTGGGCGGTCAGCAAATCGGTGAAGCGATTCTGCTCGGCTGGGTTCTCGCAGTAGACCCACACGTCGGCCGCCTCGGAAAGCTCTCTCAGCTCCTTCAGGGCCTCGTGCGTATTGATGACCAGCCGCTCCAGCGACCGGACGCCCAGATCGACACCCGAGCCTTTGCGCGGGGCGGCGAACGTGTACATCTCCGCCACGGCAAAACGGTCCAGCGAGGCAAAGACCTCCTCCGGCCGGAAGACCCGGTGAGCCTCCGGCGCGGCGGCGACGTCGTCGTGAATTCGCCGATATAATTCCTGTGCCAGTTCTTTTACCTCGCCCGGTTCGACCATGCAGATGACGGCCCCTTCGGGCAGGTAGGCCAGGAAGTCCGTCGTCCGCTGGAGGTCCGTCTCCCGGCCGACGGCGATGGAGGTCAGATCGTAAGAGGCGATCTCGTCTGTGCTGCGCTGTGTGTCGAGGTCGAACAGGCGGATCGAGGCGATGCTGTCGCCGACGAACTCCACCCGCACCGCGCGGCTTTCGCCCACGGCCAAAACGTCCACGATGCCGCCGCGGCAGGCGAACTCACCCTGCTGGTCCACCTGATCGACCCGCTCAAACCCGGCGTCCACCAGCCAGCCCGCCAGGTGCTCCGGCGAGAGTTCATCGCGCCTGCTAAGCGTCAGGCGCGATTCGGCCAGCGTCTCTTTCGACGGCACCGGCTGGAGCAGCGCCATGACAGGCGCGACGATGAACTGCGGCCGCTCTTCGCCGCCGTCCGCGTGGGCCAGCATGTTGCACAGACGCAGCCGCTCGCCGGCTACTTCCTCGTTGATGTGCTCCGTGCCGATGTCCACTTCCCAGGCCGGGAAGAGCTGTACGGGCTTGCCGGTGAAAACCTCGATGTCGTCTGCCGCTTCGTCGGCGTCGTCGAGATGCTTGGCGATGTACAGCACCGGCGCGTTCTTAATCCGCCCCAGCGCCGCGGCCGCAAGCGCCCCAAACGAGCCCCACACGCCCGTCAGCTGCACCGGCCGCCCGGGCTCAAGCCGCCCAGCCGCCCGGCGAAGCAGCTCGTTTTTCAGCACCTTCTCAAACACTCACCGCCCTCTGCGCGCAGAACCGCACCCGGACGATTTGCAAAAACCGCCCGTGTGTTACTGTTCCAAACCCTTGTTATAGATACTCAGTTGGCACTAAGTGACAGGTGGGATTCTACTCAACTTTGCCCGGGAAGGCCAAAAGGATTACCCGGCAACCCAGCCCGCTCTCTTCCGGTCGCGGCTAGCAGGGAGAGAGTTGCCGGGATATCGAGCCGCGACCAGGGGGCGGCGCAGATAGCTTCGCCTCACTCGACCAGCACGACGATATCGTCGTGTCCTTTCTCCCTATCGTCGCTGCCACCATCGTCTTTCATGTTCGGTCCTACGCTGTAAAGCAGATACCCCTTCCCACGCCGCTGGTACCTCACTGGTTTGTTCACAAAGAGGTCGTCCGGAATCACCGCCAGATGGCTCGGCACCAGCGCGTCAAGACTTTCCGGGTAGCTTCCTTTCTCCGCCATCCAGACTGCCAGTGCCATGGCGGCCTTGGTAAGGCAGCCCCGCATCATCGCCCTGTCGTAGAATTCCGATCCTCTGTGAAAGCTGAAAAGCACAGGACTGAGCAGATCCCAGAAGATTTCAGTCATGATCCGGCGCGATTCCCGGCGTCCGCGGAACATGGCTTTCATCCAGAGCCACTGTTTGGCCCGCTTTTGCGCTTCTTTGATGGATTCGGTTAATTGTTGGTCAAGAGCCGCCAAGGCATTTGTTCGCTCAGCAAATCGATCCATGCGGAAAGCCAATAAAGTATCGTCATACCAATCGTTGGACCTGCGAAGCAACTCGTCAAAGTCCACGTTGCTTGGCGCTTTTCGGTATGTGGCCATCACGCAATCAAGCATCATGAAACGTTCCGTTGTGTCGATTGCATTGGCTAGTTGCGGCAGTCGCGACAGGCCTTCCAGCTCGGCCAAATAGCACCTGGCTCGCTCGTTCGTGAGGTTTCCGCTGTTGGCGATTGCTTCTTGCCCCGCGCAAGCAATGCCCTCGGCCGAAATCGCCACAAGCCTCTCAAGAACTCTTGGTCCCTGTCCAACCAGTCTAGCCAGATGCCGGCAGGCCTGCAGATCCGCCCAGGCGCCTTCCATGTCACCTGAATCGAGCTTGAGCGTAGCTCTTGCCGTGAGCGCCTTGGCCATTTCCGTATAAAGGCTTGAATTAGCTGTCTCGATACTGAAAACTTCAGGCGGATCCGACGTCGGGACGAGGGGCAGGAAGTAACGCGGGCGCTTCGCAGACGCCACAATTAAGGCCAGTGGCTTTTCGTTGGCGGTAAGCCACGCAGCCATCGTCGGATGGTTGTCTGCGGACCAGGATTGCTTTGTGAGCGTTTCCAGGTCTGCCTTTGCCTGTCTTTTTGCTTCCTCTTGTTGGCGAGAAAGCGAACTGCGTTTTTTGCCAGAAAGCTCTTTTTCCTCTCCTGTCTCCGCGGACTTGGAGGTAGAGATGATCTCGGAATGGTCTTCGAAAGCCCGTCCTTTGACATATTCTTCGAGCGGAACGAAATAATCGCCCTTTTCGGGCAGTGGCTCGATATCCAGTATTTCCAGGGCTTGTTTGCGAATCTCTTTCGGGAAGATTTTCGGCCCAGTTGCTCGAACCAGTAGGATCGCGGCGTTGTTTTCCTTCGTGACGCCTTGGGAGAACTTCTCATTGAGCGCGGCGACGTAGTTTATGGTGCCGTCGGGGTTCAACGGTCCGTCTATGCGGGTTGTTTCCCAAGAGATTGCAAATTTCTTCTCGGCCAGGCTGCGTCCATACAGCAAGTGCGTCACCACGAGCGCGAGAATCAACGGTATAACCAACCACCGCCACCGCGTCTTCGACATGCGCGAACTCCCCAAAAGCATACGGCCTTACTAAGACTAGCCCACGAGGGTATTTTGCTCGGCAGGTAAGCAAATTGCAACGCTTCAGGCGTGGCCCTATAATCGCCGCACCAGCCCACGGGAGATAAGTATGAACGTTTTGTTAACCGGTGGGGCGGGATACATCGGCTCACACGTGGTCAGGGCGCTTCAGGCGGCCGGGCACGTGCCAGTGGTCTACGACAGCTTGGTTAAGGGCCATCGTGCGGCGGTCGGCGAGGCCAGGCTGATCGTCGGCGACGTCTCGGACGGCGAGAAGCTTCGCATCGCACTGCGAGACAACGATATCGAGATGGTCATTCACTTGGCGGCCTACATCGAGGCGGCCGAATCCGTCCAGCGCCCGGATAAGTATTTTCACAACAATACGATCATCGGCATGACGCTTTTGGACGCCATGCGCGACACCGGCGTGCGGAAGATGGTCTTCAGCTCGACCGCGGCCGTCTACGGCCGCCCCGAGCGCCTGCCCATTGCCGAGGCCGACCGGCTCGATCCGATCAACCCCTACGGGGCCTCCAAGCTGTGCGTGGAGTTCATGCTTCGGGCGTATGCGGCGGCATTCGATCTGGGGTTTGTCTCGCTTCGCTACTTCAACGTCGCCGGAGCCGACCCGGCCGGGGAGATCGGCGAGGACCACGACCCCGAGACGCACCTTGTGCCGCTTGTTCTCCAGGTGCCGCTGGGCAAGCGCCGCTGCGCGCAGATCTACGGCGATGATTACGAGACGCCGGACGGCTCGTGCATTCGCGATTTTATCCACGTCTGCGACCTTGCCGACGCGCACGTCCTTGCCGGCGGCGCCGTCGAGTGCGGCAAGGCCAAGGTCTACAACCTCGGCAACGGTGAGGGCTTTTCTGTCAAGCAGGTGATCGAGACCTGCCGCGAGGTCACCGGCTGCGAAATCCCCACCGAGATCACCCCGCGCCGAGCGGGCGATCCGCCCCGCCTGGTCGCCTCGTCCGAGCTGGCCAAGAAGCAGCTAGGCTGGCGGCCGAAATACACCGCGCTGGACAAAATGGTCGCCCACGCCTGGGCGTGGCATAAAGCGCATCCCGAGGGCTACGGCGACTAGTGGTCTGTGACGGCGTAATTGATGGATTGATGCGTTACGAGCCGCGACCGTCAGGGAGCGGTCTGTAAAAGCTTCTGGTCGGGTTGACCGCTCCCTGACGGTCGCGGCTCGTTCGGACTATCTATCATTTCCAGCGCTGGCTCCAATGTACCTCGCACGCGATGCAGATCCGGTTTGTTTTGATCCGCGCAGATTGGTAAGTTAGAGTAGAAACTCTTTGTAGCTTGGTTGGAGACGGCTTGTTAAAGGGCAGACGATGTTTGAAGTGATCCATAACGAGGAGTTGGCCCCGGAGGTCCACCGTTTGGTGGTTCGAGCGCCGCGTGTGGCGGCGGCGAGGCTGCCAGGGCAGTTCGTGATCGTCCGCCACAGCGAAGGCGCCGAGCGGATCCCGCTGACTATCGCCGACGCCGACGCCGAGACGATTACGCTGATTGTCCAAGCGGTAGGCGAAAGCACGCGACAGATCGTCTCCACGCCCGCCGGCGGGGCGATTCGCGACATAGCCGGCCCGCTCGGAAGGCCCACGGAGATAGAGAAATGGGGCAGGGTTACCTGCGTCGGCGGCGGTGTCGGCACGGCCGTGCTGTTCCCGCTGGCCAAGGCACTGGCCGAAGCGGGCAACGAGCTGACGACGATAATAGGTGGAAAGTCCAAGGCCTATGTAATCCTCCGCGACGAGCTGGCGGCTTGCTCCAAGCAACTGCTCGTCACCACCGAGGACGGCTCGCTGGGGGTCAAGGGCCTGGTGACCGCTGCGCTGAGCGAGGTGCTCGCCGATGAATCCAGCAGCCCGGATGCGGTCTTCGCGGTTGGCCCGGTGCCGATGATGGCCGCGGTCGCCGAGCAGACCCGACCTTACGGCATCAAGACAATCGTTAGCCTCAATCCCATCATGGTGGACGGGACGGGCATGTGTGGCGGCTGCCGCGTTACCGTCGGCGGACAGATCCGATTCGCCTGCGTTGACGGCCCGGAATTCGACGGACATCAGGTGGATTTCAAGGAACTGGCCAGTCGCCAGAACGCCTACAACGAGGATCGCTGCCGGCTCGAACCGCAGTTGACCAAGCTGGAGGGGGAGGGCCGGAAATGAGTGATTCGAAGTTGACATCGAAACAGCGCATGGCCATCGAGCGCGTGAAGATGCCGGAGGAGGACGCAGCCGCCCGCGCGACGAACTTCAACGAAGTGAATCTCGGCCTGGCCGAGGCGGAGGCGATAGAAGAGGCAAAGCGATGCATCCAGTGCAAGAACCGCGTGTGCATCGAGGGCTGCCCCGTTGCCTTGCGGATTCCTGAGTTTCTCGAGAAGGTAGCCGAGGGCGATTTCGCCGGCGCGGCGGAGATTCTTAGAACCGACAACGCCCTTCCGGGCACGACCGGCCGCGTCTGCCCGCAGGAGACGCAATGCGAGGAGCTCTGCGTTCGCGGCAAGAAGGGCCAGCCCGTTGCGATCGGCTACCTGGAGCGGTTCGTCGCCGATTGGGCCACCGCGAACCTCGAACCGCCCAAGGTGCCGGCGGAGAAGACCGGCTACAAGGTCGCCGTCGTCGGTTCCGGCCCGGGCGGGCTGACGGCAGCGGGCGAACTGGCACGCATGGGCCACGAGGTGACGATCTTCGAGGCCCTCCACGCACCCGGCGGCGTGCTGAGATACGGCATTCCGGAGTTCCGCCTGCCGAAGAAAATCGTCGATCAGGAGGTGGCCAACCTCGAGGCCCTCGGCGTGAGGGTCGAGTACAACGTGGTCGTCGGCAAGACGATCACCGTTTCACAGATCATGGCCGAGTTCGACGCCTGCTTCATCGCCAACGGTGCGGGGCTGCCGATGTTCCTAAACGTCCCCGGCGAGAACCTCAAGGGCGTCTATTCGGCCAATGAATACCTCACGCGCGTCAACCTGATGGGCGCCTGGCGGGGCGATGAGAACCCCACGCCGATCGCGCGCGGGCGGCGGGCGGTGGTCTTCGGCGGCGGGAACACCGCGATGGACGCCGTGCGCACGGCCAAGCGGCTCGGTTCGGCCAGGGCGGTCCTGGCGTATCGCCGCAGCCGGGCCGAAATGCCCGCGCGGGCCGAGGAGATCCACCACGCCGAGGAAGAAGGCATTGAGCTTATGTTCCTTGTCGCGCCTCTGGGGATCTTCGGCGGCGATGACGGCTGGGCTCGCGGCGTGCGATTGCAGCGGATGGAGCTGGGCGAGCCGGACTCTTCCGGCCGGCGCCGGCCGGTGCCTATCGAGGGCAGCGAGTTCGAGCTGGCCGCCGACATCGTCGTGGTGGCCATCGGCACGCGTGCCAACCCGCTGCTTACCAGCACCTGCCCGGAATTGAAACTCAACAAGTGGGGCAACATCGAGGTGGACGAAAATCAGATGACCTCGATCCCCGGCGTCTTCGCCGGTGGGGACATCGTCCGCGGCGGGGCGACGGTGATTTTGGCCATGGGCGACGGCAAGCAGGCCGCAGAGGCAATCGACCGCTACCTGAAGCAAAGCAAGACAGCGGTCAGGTCAGCGGCCCAGCGGCAGAAAACCTAATGAGGGAGCGGCCAATGGAAGCGAACGTACCCCCACGCGACCAGGCGCTTGCGCTGCTGAAGGAATACAACGAAACCGATCGGTCACTGAGGCACGCCCTTGCCGTGGAGGCCGTGATGCGCTACATCGCTCGCAAGCGCGGCTGCGACGAGGAAACCTGGGGGACGATTGGCCTGATTCACGATCTGGATTACGAGAAGTTTCCCGACCAGCACTGCACAAAGACGCGCGAAATTCTGCAAGAGCGCGGCTGGGGCGAGGAGACGATCCACGCGGTGGTCTCGCACGCCTGGGGGACGTTTTCGGATGTCGAGCCGCAGAGCGAGATGGAGAAGGTCCTCTTTGCCATCGACGAGCTGACCGGCCTGGTGGCCGCGGCGGCGCTGGTTCGGCCGTCAAAGTCCGTGATGGATTTGACCGTCAAAAGCGTCAAGAAGAAGTGGAAGGACAAGCGATTCGCCGCCGGCGTGGATCGCCAGGTGATCGAAAAGGGCGCCGAGATGCTCGGCATGGAGCTTACGGAGTTGATCGCCGACGTCGTCGAGGGCATGAAAGAGGTAGCCGGCGAGATCGGCCTTGGAGGCACGGCGGACCCGCATACCGGCGCGCCATAACTTGAAGAATCCCTACGCGAAAACGCCCGCGGATTGCTATCCGTGCGCGTTGTGTTGTTCGCATTCTCCAGAGCAAATCACGGCAATACACGCCAGATCTCTTCCTGCGTCGTGAGACCCGCGTTGAGCTTTTCAATCGCCGCCTGGGCGAGCGGTTTCATGCCGGCCTTGACGGCCGCTTCTTCGATAGAGCGCACATCTGCCCGGCGGCGGATTAACTCGGCGATGGCCTCATCGACCTCCAGCACCGACAGCAGGCCGGTTACGCCGACGTAACCAGTCCGGCCGCACTTCTCGCACCGCCCGGCGCTGCAAGCCGACGGGCTGAGCTGCTCTGCCGAGACGCCTAGCTCGGCCAGGAGCGGGCGGACCGGCTCAGCCGGCGTCTTGCAATCGTCGCAGAGCCTTCGCGCCGTTCGCAGCGCGACTACGGCCAGCAGCGAAGAGGCAAGCGGCCAGGGCTCCGCGCCGGCCGCTAGAACTCTCGCCAGGGCCGCCCGGGCGTTCTTGGCCGGGATTCCCGCCACCACCAGGCAGCCTTGCCCCGCGGCCTCGATGGCAGCCGGCACGGACGCGGCGTCCGGCAGTTCATCGATCAAGAGTGCATCGGTATCGGCGGCAGCGGCGGCGCGGATGGTCTGGTGTGTCCTGCCGGCCTCGGTGAGGCAGTGCGTGACGCCCTCGATGCTGGCCTCCAAAGAGACCCCGATCGACGCGACGTTTCGCCCGGAACCCATTAATTCGCCTGCCATCGCGCCGAATGCCTCATCGCGGCCGAAGCGAGGTTCCGCGGCGAGGACAACCAGCCCGCACGACTGGCCCAGCAAACGCCGAAGTCGCTTTTCCTCATCCCGGGTGAGGTTCAGCCGCGACAGACCGCTGATGGCGACCTGCGGATCGCAAATGCCAAGCGCGATCTTTTCACCGCTAACGGTTGGCAGGCAATTCAGACAAAAGCGGATCGTCCGGCCGTCAATGGTCCGCACAAACGTCGCGGCAGCTCCGGGCCCGGCCATCGACTTAAATTGACTGGTAAGCTTGCCGGCAATTTCGCCGGGCAGGCGGGCGCTGAATTTCTTCTTCTCGTGCAGGACGCCGTCGATTCGCAGTTGCAGGGCGATCGAAGGGCCCTGGCGGCGGAACTCCAGGTGTACGTGGCTGGCCCGGCGGCCGACGGCGTGGCGTAGAATCGCCTCGGCGACCTGCCGGCCCGTGCCGGTCGTCTCCAGTTCGCCTCGAGTCGCTTCGGTGGGTTCGACGGCCGGCGGCTCGCCCGCCCCGGCCGGCTCCACCTGCGGCGCCGAGGGCGCGGGTGGCTGCGGTTGGGGCGCCGCCTGCTCTGTAACGGCCGGCTCGACGGCGGGCTGTTCGACGCCCTGCTGCTCGGCGGCGGCTGGTTGAATCTCGCCCTGTGGCGGGATAGGCGATTGCGCTGCGGGCTCTGTGTCATCCATTGCAGGGAGCCGAAGGGTCAGCGGCTCGCCTTGAGGGGCCGGCTCGCGCGGCGTTGCAGGCGGGCTGGGTGCTTCCGGGCTGGGTGCTTCCGGCCTGGGTGCTTCCGGCCTGCTGGGCGATGCTTCTGCCCCGCCGGCCTCGCCGCTAGAATCGGCCTCGGCGCCGAGAAGCGCTTTGGGCTGCCGGTGCTGTTGGCTCGGTGCTTCGTCGATGTCCTTCCTTAAAGCCGCGAAGTCGTCGTGGCGGAGGATGGCCTTGGCCATCATCCCCTCGAAGTCGATTCCCTGCTGTTTGAGGAACTCGATTAACGCCTTTTCTGGGATCCGCACCGGCCCGTCGGGCAGATGCTCGCAGGGCAGGAAGCCCTTCTGCATCCATTGCACGACCGTACCTGGCGTTGCCCCAAGAAGGTCAGCCACTTGATACGTGGTGTAAAGCCTCTCCGGCACTCCTCGGTCCTCACTTTGCCGAACCTATTCAGAAACACAATCGTTCGCTATAGCATTGTGGCACGAAAGAGCCAAAACGTCAATCTAGACATTGCCCTCCGCAGGTTGTAAGAAGGAATCGGCCTCAGTTGGCCGTTGAGAATTGCTGTGTGAGTGTCTTTCGCAAAGGGTTGCAAAAAGGTTTTGATTCTTGGAAGGGAGCCGGACCATGCACGAGATGACGGCGGCGAATCTTCGTAGCGCCTTCGGCGGGGAGTCGATGGCGCACATGCGGTACAAGATCTGGGCCGAAAGGGCGGAAGAGGAAAACTTTCCCAACGTGGGACGCTTGTTTCGAGCGATTTCGCGGGCCGAACAGGCCCACGCCACGGGTCACTTCACGGCCTTGCGGGACGTCCCGGGTGCGTTTGGCGTCTGTTCCGGCGGCGGCTTCGGCCTGGGCGGAACCTCGGAAAACCTTCAGGGCGCGATCGACGGAGAGCTCTTCGAGGTCAACGAGATGTACCCGGCCTACCTGGAGGTGGCCAAGATGCAGGGCGAGAAGGGCGCCGAGCGCAGCATAGGCTACGCTTTGGGTGCCGAGAAGATCCACGCCGCGATGTACCAGCAAGCCAAGCAGGCCGTCGATGACGGCAAGGACATGCAACTGGGCCCTGTGCAGATCTGCACGGTGTGCGGCTACACGCTTGCCGGCGACGCCCGGGACAAATGTCCCATCTGCAATGCCGTCAAAGAGAAGTTCCAGACGTTTGCCCCGTGAACGGCAAGGCTGCGGGCGGCGTAGAATTCTATAGAAACCCCGGATACGAACGGGCAGGACATGCCCTTAGCGAAACACGCCGAACAGCTTGAAGCGCTTTACAAAAGGTACAACCGGCGGCAGTACGTACATCCCGACCCGCTGGAGTTTCTCTACCGCTACGCCGACCCGCTCGATCGCGAGGTGGTCGGGCTGATTGCCGCCCTGCTGGCCTACGGCAGGGTGGAGCAGATACTCAAGAGCGTCGGCAGCGCGCTGGAGCGGTTGGGACCGAATCCGTCGCAGACTCTGCGGGATGCCCGATGCGCGGAGATGGAAAAGAGCTTTGCCGGCTTCAGGCACCGCTTTCAGGGAGGCGCAGAGATGGTGGCGCTGCTGATGGGCATGCGGCGGGTGATTGAGACGCACGGCTCGCTTGGTGGTTGTTTTCGCGCGGCCGTGAGCCCGCTGGACGATACGGTTCTGCCGGCACTTTGTGCCTTCGTGCGAGAGCTGAATGTCGCCGCGAAGGAAAGGTGTGGGCACCTGCTGCCAGACCCGGCCAAGGGCAGCGCCTGCAAGAGGCTGAACCTGTATTTGAGGTGGATGGTGCGCCACGACGAGGTGGACCCTGGCGGCTGGGAGTTTCTGCCCCCCGCCAAGCTGATCGTCCCGCTTGATACTCACATGCATCGGATCGTGCTGACGCTGGCGGCCGGGGCACCGCTCGGCGGAAAGACGGCCAACTTGCGGAGGGCCCTGGAGGTGACGGCTGCATTTGGCCGGGTTTGCCCCGACGATCCGGTGCGGTATGATTTCGCTTTAACGCGCCTTGGAATTCGGCGCGACACGGACGCCGACGCATTCTTTGCCCTCTGCGGGGAGGGAGTTGAGTGAGATGACCGAGCGGCTGATGGAGATCCCGGCTGACTTCTGGGCCGTCTTGAGCGAGATGGCCCCATACCTGCTGTTTGGCTTTCTCGCAGCGGGCGTGCTTTCCGTGCTGGTTTCGCCGAGCCTGATCGAGCGGCACCTTGGCGGCAGGGGCATTTGGCCGGTGGTCAAGGCGGCGGCCTTGGGCGTGCCGCTGCCACTTTGCAGTTGCGGGGTGATTCCCGTCTCGGCCTCGCTGCGCCGGCACGGTGCCAGCCGCGGGGCCACTACGTCCTTCCTGATCGCCACCCCCCAGGACGGCGTGGACAGCATCATGGCCACCTACAGCCTCTTGGGCGGTGTGTTTGCGATATTTCGGCCGCTGGTGGCGCTGCTTACCGGCGTGGTCGGCGGGGCCATTGTCTCGCTGGTCGATAAGGAGCAGGAATCCGCCGTCGGGGGTCAGGACGCCCCTGCGGTTGCCCCGTCCGCGGACGGCCACGGCAGGATCTACCGGATGCTCACTTATAGTTTCGGCACGTTGCCGCGAGACATCGGCCGGGCCTTGCTGGTGGGCCTGTTCGTCGCGGCGCTTATCTCCGCACTCGTGCCCAAGAACTACTTCGCCAACGTCGTGCCGCCGGGAATCTGGCAGGTCCTGGTGTTGATGCTGGCCGGCATTCCGGTCTACGTCTGCGCGACGGCTTCGATCCCTTTGGCCTACGCGCTGATTCTCACCGGCGTTTCGCCCGGTGCGGCCTTTGCGTTCCTGATGACCGGCCCGGCCACCAACGCCGCCACCATCGCCACCGTCTGGAAGGTCATGGGCAGGCGGACGGCGATGATCTATCTTGCCGTGATGGCCGCCGGAGCGCTGGCCGGCGGATTGCTGCTGGATGGGATCGTGACGGGCGAGCAGGTCGCACGTGCCGCCGGAGCGGGTTTGATGCTGCCTTCGATCGTCAAGCACATTGCCGCTGTGGTCCTGCTGGGCGTGCTGATAGTAGGTATCGTACGCCCGTTGGTTCACAAACACGCTCAGAAGGCCGCCGCCGCCGGCGCTGTGGAGCTGAAGATTACCGGAATGACGTGCACCAACTGTGCCCAGGCCGTCGGCCGGGCCTTGCGGAGCTGCCCGGGCGTGGCCTCGGCCGAGGTGGACTTGGACAATGGCTTGGCGATCGTGACCGGCGACGCGGTCGAAGTCGCTGCGCTGTGCAAGGCCGTCGAGGAGCTCGGCTACGGCGCAGAGCCTATCGCCGAGAAGCAGCCAACATGACCGGTCGCGATATCAGTAGGCACGAAAACGATCTCCAGTGCCTATAATGCTGTGAGGACGGCGGTGATTGTGGCTTTGGGCCTTGGTCTGGCCGGCTGCGGGGGCCAGGGGCCTTGCGGAAAGGGGAGTCAAAATGAATGAAAGAAGCGGCTTGATTACGTTCAAGGGCAAACCACTGACGCTTCTGGGTTCGCAGCTCAAGGCCGGGGTGGCCGCGCCGGATTTCACACTGCTCGCGGATGACCTTTCCGAGGTGAAACTGTCCGATTTCCGAGGGAAGGTGGTTCTTATCGCCACGGTGCCTTCGCTGGACACCGGGGTCTGTGATCTGGAGGCCAGGCGGTTCAACGGTGAGGCCGCCAAGCTCGGCCCCAACGTGCGGGTGCTTGTGGTCAGCATGGACCTGCCGTTTGCCCAGAAGCGGTGGTGCGGCGCGGCCGGCACCGCGAACATCCAGGCGCTTTCAGACCATCGCGAGGCTTCGTTCGCCGCGGCGTACGGCGTGTTGATCAAGGAGCTGAGGCTGCTGGCGCGGTCGGTGTGGGTGGTGGATAGCGAGGGTTCGATCCGTTACGTGGAGCTGGTCAAGGAACTTACCAGCGAGCCGGATTACGACGCGGCGCTTGCCGCGGCGCGCGGTCTGCTGGAGAAATAGAAACACGCGGGCGCGGGCGGCATTAGAGGCCCGATACGCTTATGGGCACTGTTGGAAAGGACCAAGGCAATGGCAACCGAAAAACTGCAAATCTACAAGTGCGGCACCTGTGGGATCATTGCGGAAATCCTGAGCGGCGGGGCGGGCGAGCTGGTCTGCTGCGGCGAGCCGATGACGCTGCTGGCCGAGAAGACCGAAGAGGCGGCCAAGGAGAAACACGTCCCTCTCATCGAGGCTATCGAGGCCGGCGTGAAGGTCAAGGTCGGCAGTGTCCCGCACCCGATGGAAGAAAAACACTATATCGAGTGGATCGAGGTCCTCGCCGGCGGCAGGGCCTATCGGGAGTTTCTCCAGCCCGGAAATCCGCCTGAGGCCACGTTCGAGATCAAGGCTGAGGACATCGAGACCGTCCGGGAGCACTGTAACATCCACGGCCTGTGGAAGTCGTAAGATATGTGGTTTTTGCTGCGGTGGCGAGCGCCGGCCGGGGCGCGGAGTTAGTTTGTGCATAAAGGTGTCGCAAGTTTATCTGCAGGAAGGAATGAATCATGATTAGTAAAAAAATGCAGGATGCGCTGAATAAACAGATCAACGAGGAGATGTACTCTTCGTATCTCTACCTTCAGATGTCGACCTACTTTGCCTCGGCGAATCTGCCGGGCATGGCCAACTGGATGTACGTGCAGAGCCAGGAAGAGACCGTTCACGGGATGAAGCTCTACAACTTCATCGCGGGGCGCGGTGGGAAGGTTATCCTCCAGGCCATCAAGGCCCCTGCCAGCGAATGGGAAGGCCCGCTGGCGATCTTCGAGGCCGCCTACGGCCACGAATGCCACATCAGCGGCTGCATTGACGACCTGGTCAAGCTGGCCAGGCAGGAAGGCGACAACGCCACCGAGATTATGCTTCAGTGGTTCGTCACCGAGCAGGTCGAGGAAGAGGCCAGCACCGACGAGGTCGTCAAGAAGCTGAAACTCATGGCCGATACGCCGGGCGGGCTGTTCATGCTCGATCAGGAGCTGGCTGCGCGAGTGTTCATGCCGCCGGCGGAAACGGAAAAGTCAGCCTGACAACGCCCCGGGCCGAAAAACGGCCGAATTCCCGCCTGGGTCCAAGAGAGCTGCGTTCATCCGGAGATAAGAGCGATGAAAGACACCTTCAAGGCCTTGCAGGTGACGGATGATGTCTATTGGGTCGGAGCCGTCGATTGGTCTGTGCGGAACTTCCACGGTTACCTGACCAGCCGCGGAACCACGTACAACGCCTATCTCGTCCTGGCCGACAAGATCACGCTTATCGATACGGTCAAGGCGCCGTTCAAGGACGAGCTGCTGGCCCGCATAGCGTCCGTCGTAGAGCCGAGCAAGATCGACTACATCATTTCGAATCACTCCGAGCCGGACCATTCCGGCTGCCTGTCCGAAGCGATCGACGCAACGGGCGCGGAGAAGGTTTTCGCCTCGAAGATGGGCTGCAAGGCCCTGGCGGAACACTTTCAGCTTAAAGGCATCACCGCGGTCGCCGACGGCGAGGAGCTTTCTTTAGGCAACCGCACGATCACTTTCGCCGAAACCCGCATGTGCCACTGGCCGGACAGCATGGTCAGCTACCTCCATGAAGAGCAGCTGCTGTTTTCGCAGGACGCCTTCGGCATGCACCTGGCCAGCTACGAGCGCTTCGCCGACGAGCTGGACCGCTCGCTGCTCGACGAAGAGGCGGCAAAGTATTACGCCAATATACTCCTGCCGCTTTCGAATTTCGTCACAAAGGCGCTGGCCAAGATCGCCGCGATGAACATTCCATTGCGGATCATCGCGCCCGATCACGGCCCGATCTGGCGCAAGGACCCGACGAGGATCGTCGAGGCCTACGCCCGCTGGGCCGACCAGCAACGAACGGCCAGGGCGATCGTCGTCTACGACACGATGTGGGGCAGCACCGAGAGGATGGCGCGGGCGATCGGCGAGGGCCTGGCCGCCGGCGGGGCGAGCGTTCGGCTGATGTCCGCCAGCAGCGTCCACCGCAGCGACGTAGCGACGGAAATCCTCGACGCCGGGGCCCTCATCGTCGGATCGCCCACCATCAACAACCAAATCTTTCCATCGGTCGCCGACGTGCTGTGCTACCTCAAGGGCCTGCAGCCGAAAGGGCTCATCGGCGCGGCGTTCGGTTCCTACGGCTGGAGCGGCGAAGCGACCAAGCAGCTCAAGGCCGCACTTGCGGAAATGAACGTGGAGCTACTGGACGAGCCGATCAAGGCCACCTACTCGCCCACCGATCAGGACCTTCAGCGGTGCTATCAGCTTGGCGTGAAGGTGGCCGGGACCCTCAAAGAAAGGTTCCCGCAGCCCGCCGAAACTACGGCGTAAGGTTGCGACGGCTTTACGGAAAACTCCTCGGACCCGGCGCTTCGAAGGGCGTTGGGGTGCCGCCCACGTTGAGATAGGTTCCGTTCATCACGATGGCCTTTAAGACGACCCCGCCTGCGATCCGAAGGGCAACCAGTTCCCCATCGGACTGCACGCCGGCTGTGTTGATGGTCCCGTCGCGGTCCTTGTTGAACAGGACGATGTCCTCGCCGATCTGTGCCCCGATTACGGTCCCATCGCGGATCTCCGTGATCGTCGGCATCGTCATGCCCGTCTTTTTCTTCGGATACAGGATCGTGAGGAACAGCCCGCGCACGCGCTGATCCTGCGAGAAGACCCGCAGGTAGGTCACGCCGTAGCCCGGGAAGCTCGCCGTTCTGTGGCTGGGGTCCTGCGGTTCGATTACGCGGATCTTGAGGTCCACCTCGCCGCTGTATTCAAATCCCGCCCCCGACGTGGGGACGCCCTCGAAGACGAACTGGCCAGGGCCTTCCTTTACGATAACGTGCTTGTCGTCGGGGTGCAGCAGCCACTCGTACAGATGGTTGGCGTCGTCCTCGATCACGTCGTCCACGATCACGACGAATGCGTGGTTGTTCGGTTCGCGGAAGAACATCGCGTAGCGCTTGGCCCGCTCGAAGTCGTCGAAGACCGGGTTCAGCAGCAGCCCGCTGACGAAATCCATCGAGACGAAGTCGAGGTATTCGGTGTGGATGAAGCCGTCAATCTTTCCGCCGTCCCGGTAGTATTCCATCGGCCAGCTTATGACGTCGCCAACGGTGTAGAACGGGACGGACTCACCGTCGATCAGGACGATGTTATGGCAGTCCTGCCCCTTCATGAAGTTGTTGAGCCCCGAGTGGTAGCTTCCCTTGATAGCCGGGTCGAAGACGAGCTTGTCGCCATAGGCGTAGAGGAAAAAGCCCGTCTGGTCCACGTGGCCGTGCCAGCCGCCCGTATCGCCGCACTGGGCGGAGAAGATGACGATCTCCTTGTCGTCGAAGCCGGTTCGCATGAAGACGTGCCCGCTGCTCCACTCGCCCATGTAATTCGAGTCGTGTCCCCAGTATGCCCTGGCCAGCGGCAGCTGCCCGTCGGGGTGGGCCGCCGGGACGTTGGGGTCGTAGAAGATCGCCCCGGCCAGAGGATCCTGTACGTATGGTTGGGGAGTGGTCGGCGCGATGGTCTCAAAGAGCCACTGGGCGAGCGGGTCCTGCGTGAGTGAGGCGATCACGCCCCATAGCGACACGGGGTCGCTGCTTGTGGCAAAGCTGTCGTCGTAGGGAACCCAGAAGACGTGCCAGTCGATGGGCCGGCCGCTTTGATGCTCGTACGGCACGAGCATGTAGACCGCGAACTCGACGAGCTTGTTGGCCATGCCGTCCCTGTAGTGGGTATAGTCGTTGCCGCGCCGCCCCTCGGCGCCAATAATCATCATCGCCTTTAACATACTCATGTTCAGGTAACGACACATGGCCTCGTAGTCGGCGCCATCCGGGTCGAAGGTATTGTCCAGGTACATCAGTGTTATCTGGCGCCCCCTGACAATCCACTTCTCGACGAGGGCCGGATTCTCCTGCTCCAGGGCGTAGCCGGCCAACGCCATCGACCCCCACACGTGCACCAGCCAATTGCCATTCTCAAAGCAAAAGCCGTCGCCCACGCACAGGTCGTGGTTGTACATAGCCTCCCCGAGTATCTCGAGCCGCGAGCGAACGTAGTCCCGCTGGGACTCGCTCATGTAGTTGTAGAGCAGGTCGTAGCCCATCGCCACGTCGTAAAGCAAGCCGCCGTTGTTAAGCCAACTGCCGCCAAAGTTCCCCGAAGCGCGGCTCACCAGGCTCGACACGGCCGCCTGGGCGAAGGTAAGATCATCGGTAAGAATCGAGTAAAGACCCCTGGCCAGGAAGTCACCGGTGGCGGCATTGCGCTGCAGATGGGACATGATGATCCAACCCATGTTGCCATCGGCCAGCCGCTGGCGGATTTGCGGGACGTCGTCGGGGGTGAACAGGACGATCGGATGCACCGGGGCGGTCGGAACAAAAACCAGCTCGATCTGGTCGAAGACGAAGCCGTCCTCGCACATCCAGACGTTTATCGTGTGCAGGCCGGTGGCCTCGATCTCCAGCGTGGCCAGTTGGCCGCCGCTGAGAGCGTCTTCCCAGAACCACTCGCCGTGTGAAAACTCGCCTATCCCGGCGCTGGTGGCCACGGCTGAACCATCCAGGCCCACGTGGACGCAGTCATCATCGCCGGAGCTGGTATTACCTCTGACGCGAACCGTGTATGTCCCAGGTGTCTGGAAGTCGACGAGGAAGTCCAGGCGCGGGCTGTTATCGACGTAGTCGGTCTCGATCGACGCGCCGGTATCCGGCAGGGCCCGCATGGCCCCGTCGCCGGAGTAGCCCGCTGGGCCGGTTACGAATACCCAACTGTGGCTGCCTTGGGAGGCGTTGGCGTGGTAGCCCTCGGCCTCCATGATGACGTGGCCGGATTCCTCAACGTACGGCTCACTTTGAAGGCCTGGCTCGGGAATTCCGCGGATGTCATGAGTCCTTTTGGCCCGGACGCGCGACAGGTCGGTGGCGTTGACTCGTCCGTCCACCGTCACGTCGGCCCGCACCTGCCGGGGATTGTTCGGATCGATCCGCTTTGTTCGGGCGGCCCGCACGCGAGAAACATCCGTGGCGTTGACGCGATAGTCGCCCGAAACGTCGCACGCAAGGGCTGCTATGATTCTCTCGGAGTTGTTCGCCACCGGCTCGCCTGACGGGCTCTGCACGCCGGTAATCCGCACGCGGTACTTAGCGCAGTCCGGAAGTGCCGGGCTGAAGGTGATCATGCCCATATCGTTGGCGGGCGTGAAGGTAGCGATGGTGATCCCGCCGAGATCGATGGCGTGGCCGTTGGCGTCCAGACCGCCGATTTGGACACTGCCCGGTGTGAAGGTCGCCGGGTCGATTGCCTCGCTGAAGTGCACGTACAGCGTTTGAATGCCGCTACTGCGCGGCTCGCAGAACGCCCCGTCGTCGAGAATCTCCAGCACCGCGGTGCCGACGCCGCGGCCGTGCACGGCACCAGACTGCCAGTCCGTGATCGTCAGCGCGTTGGAAGCTGCCGGGCTCAGCAAAGATAAGGCAGCGATAAGGTATGCAAAACGTACGTATGGCCTGAACTTTGGTCGAATAAAAACGTCCATCTTCTCCCTTTCCTCGCCTGAAAGAACAAGCCCATTATCGCCGTAATCAGCCAGTGTGTCAAAGGTTAATGCTCTGCTTAGCCTGCCGTCCCGGCGATGAGGTCGCGAAAAGTCCGCAATTTCGCCGGATCGCTGTCGTACGGCAGGATGCCCGTACCGGCAATCGGGCGGGCAAAAAGCTCAAGGTCACTTCGCAGTTGCCTGGCGGCTTGGAGAAGTTGGGCATGAGTTCCTGAGAAGACCTGCGGATCGACGTTGCGGCGCACCTTAAGAGGCGCACCGGCCGGGAGGGCCTTGGCAAACGCCTGCGCGCTGGCGGGAAAGTCGCAAATCACCGTGGTGGTTCCCGAGGCGGCAATGTGGGAAAGTATCGCCGTGGTGTCCCCACCGATGATCAGCGGGCGATCCGATTGGCCGGAATCCTCCAGCAGCGACATGATCTCCTTGTGCAAGGGCCCAATCACCTCTTGATACATGGCCGGGCTGATCACGGGCGGAGCCGCGACGCTGTCGAAGACGATCACGTCCAATCCGGCGCCTCGAAGGCAGCGGGCCCACTCCTTGGCCAGCGCCGCCGCGAAGGCCAGAATTCTACAAGCCCCCTCCTGCCCCAGCGCGATGGCCGTGATTAGCTCCTCAAGTCCGACGAGCTTGGCTGCGATGCTTGCCGGCCCGCTGGCGGCCACCCGCACAGAGCAGGTATCGCCGAGCCTTTCGGCCACTCGAAGTCCGGCTTGAAGCAGGACCTCAAATCGCCCCGCCTGTGGCACGGGCGGCAGATCGAGCTGTTTCGGCATGTCGGCCAGGTCCAAAGGCGGCCGGGCGATCTCCGGGCAGGCCTTTGGACCGATGATTGCAAGCTCCGCCCCGCATGCCTCGGCTTCGACGTTGTAGACGTCAACGCCGACGGTCAGGAAGTCCGCCTGGTAGGCCTCGTGCTCGGCCAGGAGGGCCTCTCTCAGCAACTCAGCCGAACAGGCCACCTCGCCGACGGCCCGGCCGATAAGCGCAGCCTTGTGCTCGTAAACGGCCGGCTCCCAAAGTAAGCGTTTGCGGTTCATGCCATCGCACGCTGGAGGCCTTCTCTGCGGCCACCGGTTCGGTCTCGGTGAATCTGCCTTGCCAGTCGATCCGAGCGTTTATCATCTTGACAGAACAGGGATTGCGGGTACAATAGTTTTCAAGCTTTGGCAGCTTGCGGGTGTGCGTTGCACGCTGCCAAGGAGGCGATTTACCTTAGGTACTGTGTGCAAGGAGGCGCTGTTTAGTCCGTCCCAGGCCGCACCAGCAGGCTTTTGGTGCATCGGTTCGGCGGGAGGACGTTTTGCAACTGGAGGAAATCTTCATGGCTGGCACGGTCACTTCCAGGAGGATGGCCTTGCATTTGGCGCTGGCCGGCATGGTGCTTTGCGCCCTTGCCTCGGCCGGCGGCGCCGCGACGGTTGTCCGCTTCGAAACGATCCTCGGTACGTTCGACGTTGAACTCTACGACGCCAACACGCCGCTGACGGTGGATAACTTCCTCAACTACGTCAGGCGCGGGGACTACGATAATTCAATCTTCCACCGCCTCGTACATGACTTCGTCCTTCAGGGCGGCGGGCAGGCTCTTACCGACGCCGGTGATCTGGTGGGAATCCCCACCGACCCGCCCGTCCTGAACGAGCCGGGCATCTCAAATACGCGCGGCACAATCGCCATGGCCAAGATTGAAGACCAGCCCAACAGCGCGACAAGCGAGTTCTTTTTCAACCTCGTGGATAATTCTTTTCCCCTGGACGTCAGTAATGGTGGCTTTACCGTCTTCGGCGGCGTGATCCGTGACGGCATGGCCGTTGTCGATCTGCTAGCGTCACAGCCGACTGCCGATGAGCTCTCGGAGTTTGGCTTTCCCAACGAGATGCCGCTGATCGTCTCGGGCGATGACAGATTCTTCGAAGTAGTTTACAGCATCACGATCGTCGGGGACCTGAACGGCGATGGCCGCGTTGACCAGCTCGACGTCAGCCCGTTCGTTTTGGCCTTGACAGATCCAGACGCCTATGCCGCGCAGTACCCCGACTTGGATCCCCTCCTGCTGGGCGATATCGATGCCAGCGGCGCGCTGAACTGCGACGACGTCAAGGCGTTCCTCGACTTGCTGGTCGGCGGTCCGGGCGCCTCGGCCGTGCCCGAACCGGCAACGCTCATGGCGCTCACCGCCGGCGCCTGCCTGGCGCTCCTCCGAAGGCGAACGTGATAGACCTTGGCCATGGTCCGCCGCGGGCCGAAGCAGCCCGCCAATCGCACAGATCGCACGAATTAACACATCCGGCCGGCTCCTCTTGCCAGAAACCGGCCTGCTGTTTTTCATCCAGGCGAGTGGACGGAATTTGAACCTTCCCAGGCAGCGATGCGGCACTCGTCGATCAACCTGACCATGAACGTCTATACTGACCCGCAGTTGCTGGATGTAGCCGGTGCCCTCCGACGTTTCCGGGAACTATCTCTCGCCGCCCCACTCGCCTCCGACCGACCGCGCCTACAGGCCACCGGCACGGAGGGCCGCTATCCTGCACAAGCCCCTTGACCTGAGCACACCGAGGCCAGAAAATGGGTTCCGGGGAAGGGCAACAGGCCTGCCATAGCGGCAGCAACTGAGTTCCGCTTCCGCTGAGAATGCGGATATCCCCACTTAACGAAAGAATTCCGTTCAATCACCCGTTGATTGCAGGAAAAAGCTAAATGTCAGCAAAGCGTAAACCTCGATGCTTTGTCGCCATGGCATTTGATCATAAAGACACTGATCTGCTATACGAGAACGCTATTCTCCCAGTCCTTAAGTCGAACGGTGTAACACCCGTAATCATCAACCGTCGCGAAGACAATCGAGACATAAACCAACAGATCATTGAGCAACTCAGGGCCTGTGATTTCTGTATCACGGATCTGACTTATACCCGTCCCTCAGTCTACTTTGAGGCAGGTTATGCGCAGAGAGCTGTCGAGGTAATATATACGGTCAGGGCGGATCACGTGCACAAGAACCAACCGGATCATCTTCGGGTGCATTTCGACCTTCAGATGAAACCCTTGATTCGATGGTCCGGTCCAGACGACAAGTTATTTCCTGTCCGCCTTGAGCGGAGACTCAAGCAGACGGTCTTGCGAGAGTGGAACCGTGCACAGGCGGTGCAAGAGAAAGAGAAGCAGCAGCGCGATGAGTTCACTCACATGCCGCTGAACGAACGCCTTCTTGCCCTTCGCAAGAGTGGGCTCCGCATTCTGAACAGATTGGGATATTCCTCTTGGAGAGCCCTGTGGGGGAGCATTTCTGGTCCCGACGAACTGTCATACCGACAGATGCTCCGCAATCTCAATTCGTTTGCTTGGGTGATTTCGAGCCAACGTCATCGTCGGTCACTGAAGGTGGCTTCTCTACGCGTTGAAGAGTCCATGACGCTCAGAACACTACGTGTTGAGTTTGGACACCCATTTCTGCAATCAGCTTACGTCCCTCATCTTAACGGGCGCGAGATGGTTGATGAAGCGAGGCCAGTGAACACAACAGTCGAACACCATGTGCTTTGCAGCCTCAAGGCCATTCCTCAAGCAAGGATCATGTCGGCAATGCCTTCCCTTCGATGGGATCCTGAGATTGAATGTTACCGTGCAAAGGTGAACTGGAGCTACAGAGGCACAAGACAGGACAAGAGAAAGAAGGGATGGAATCCGATCGAGGTAACGCTATCCACATCCCGGCATCTGTTTATCCACTTCGTTGACAAGATTCAATCCATTGCTGAGTTTGACGCTGCAATTGTAGACGTTGCTACAAGAATAGAAGGCAACCAACAATAGGATGCACTGTATTCTTGAACCACGCGGCTGCTTTGGCTTTACATTTTATGCACTACAACTTCTGCCGGATTCACAAGAGCTTGAGAGTAACGCCAGCGATGGAAGCTGGTGTAACGGACCACCTTTGGGAGCTAGAGGAAGTTGTTGCGCTTTTGAACTAAGGGCGCGGGCAGGCGAGCAACCGGGAAGCACACCCAGCGGCTGATTTTTAACGAGGCATAGACAACCCCGCCCGATTCCGCAGGGTATCCGCTTGATCGTGCGGATACCACCACCGCGCCCGAATTTGAATCACTATCCGCCGTAACTTCGAGTTTTTCATGGCAGCTTTTGCAAGCGCATAACTCTGGTGAGCAGGAGTATAAATGACATCTCCAGACGAAAGAATTATCAGAATTAGTATGGGCGCGTACGAAGTACTGCTTAATGAACATTTGCAAGTTGTTGGCCGGAGTTCTATGGGTCAGTTGCCGGCGTCTTCAGATAAGCATAAACAACCTGCGCGCTCTGATCACCCCCACCAGAGCCGCCATCACATCCAAGCTTGAGCAGGGCCGCCTCAGCATGCCTAGCGGCATTAGACGAATCGGCCCTGCGCGAGACATACCATGCGTTCTTTTCTGGAACACCATGGCCCTCGTAAAGCCTCTCTTTGAGGTTTGATGTGATTCCCGCATACCACTGGGAGTACGGTTTACCGCTCTTGTCGATGTGCGCCTGTATCTCGCGTAGCATTTGGTTATACTCCATGACATTCTCCTTCCCACTAGAACCCTAAAGACGTGACAGGGACACCATCTGGGAAAATCAGCCGGAAATCAAGGAAATCTTGCTGCCCCTAAACTGACCTGCCGACATCGGCCTTGATTCTGCGTCATAGTTGGTCACAATCTGCCTAAGCTACATTTTCGGGAGGTTGGGTCATGATCGGCTGGCTAGGCATTCTTCTGACAGCGACTTTCGGAGTGGTTACGTTGTTTCAATTCGGCTGGCAATTAATTCGGTGGTTCGCGCGGAAGTCGCAGTACAACGATCTGCTCGCATTAAAAAAGTCCATGATGCAGCTTCGGTTTGAATATACTGAGGCAGTCGCATTTGCTGGGGTGATCGAATCAAAGGCTCAACAGCAATTTATCAAGGGTTTAGGACATCACGTCCGCACTGCCGAGCATTTTGTTGATGGAATGCTCGAATCTTGGCCAGCAACAAAAAACCAGCAAGCTAAACGCGAGAAACTGTTCGCTATTTGCGCTGGGGTGCGAGAACCGGAAAAAAAATCGTCTCAGCCCCCAAACTGACCCACTACCGAGAATTCTCTGAGGTCTCTGTGTTCTCTGTTCCGGGACTCGCAAAGCGTGTTGCTAGATTGCGGCTACATGGCTTGCGAGCAAGCCATGGCACCCGCCAATTGGTGCCATTGGTGTAATTCGTGGACTGATTGACTTCGTTTGAGCAGAACGCGGCGGGACGGGAGCCCCGCCGCGCTGGGTTTCACATCGTCTGCCGCTTGGTTACCGGACAGCACTGGGCAGTCATTTCTTCTTTTCTCTTTTCAATTGTCGTTTTTCTTTTGGAGTACGCTGAGCCTTTTTCTGTTGTTCCCTTTTGCCTTTGTCTCTTTTTCCCCGATCTCCCATATCTGTTACTCCTTTCTCTTTCTGCATCCAATATATAATAGACAGCGTTTTCCCAGCCTATTTACAGGGCGGGCCTCATGTTTATCAAGCTCCAATATCATGCCACAGCGATCTCTGCGGTGAAATGCCCGTTGAGAACTTTCCTAACTCTCTGCGCCCTCTGAGCCTCTGCGGCCCAACTTACACTTTTGCGCGCGCAAAAATGCATCGTCGGTCCGAAAGTGACCCGGAAAAATGAGAATTTTTTACTGCCGGCCCCAAAAAGGCTTGCCGCTTCGCACAGGTGGCCAACTTACAGATTTGCGCGCGCAAAAGAGGTAGGTCGCAGGAGAGGGTGAGGCTCGCGCTACGCGCGAGCGGAACCCGGAATCCCGGCGCGCCGGGAAACCGGGAAACACGGGAAAAACCGGAAAACTGAAGGTTGAAAGAGAGAAAATGCCAATCTCCCGACCGCAGAATGCGCAAAGTCTTCACTATCAAAGCATTACGCCAAAACGAATGCGCACGTTTGCGCACAAATGCGCACAAATGCGCACGCTTGCGCACAAATGCGCACGTTTGCGCACAAATGCGCACGCTTGCGCACGAATGCGCACGTTCTCGTACGTTTGGGAACGGACCGGAAGACCGAAGCGGCAAAGCCGAAAGCCGGAACCCTCCCGGCCGTGCGTGGGCGCTTTTCGGGTGGTCTTAGGCGGATTGGTCGAACATGGCCTGTGCGGCGTTGACGATGTCCTCGGCCGCGAGGCTGAGCATCTGGAGGATGGCCTCGGGCGTCTTGGCGCTTTTGGGCACGGCACGGACGTACATGGAGTTGACCATCACGCCCAGGTCGCTTCTGGCGCCGGCGGTGGTGATCTCGTTGGCAAAGCCGCCGGTGTAGTTGTCCTCGACGACGAGGATCTGCCCGCGGCAGTCGTCGCCGATCTTGAGGATCTCGGCGGCCTGAAGCGGCATGGCGTAGACGTCGATGAGGCTAGCCGACAGCCCGGCGTTTTCCTCAAGCAGTTCGACGGCCTGTTTGGCTATGTGCACCATGTAGCCGGATGCGACGATGGCGATGTCCTCGCCATCGATGATGTGCTTGAAGCCGCCCTCGGTAAACTGCTCGTCTTCGGCGTAGATGAACGGCACGTCCGGCCGATGCGTCCGCATGTAGCACATGCCGTCGATGTTGGCCATCAGCTCGGTCAGTTTGAAGGCGCTGATAGCGTCGGACGGCTGAAAGACGCGCATGGCCGGTGCGCCGTCCACACGCGTGGAGTGGGCGAAGCTTCGCACAAAGCCGAGGTCCGGCAGGCCCATCTGGCTGGGCCCGTCGGCTGCGAGCGACACGCCGGCGTGGCTGCCGCAAAGCTTGATGTTGGCGTTGGAGATGATGGCCATCTCCAACTGGTCGTAGCCGCGTATGAGGAACTTCGCGAAGCTCGAGACGAACGGGATCTTGCCGGCGGCCGAAAGGCCCGCCGCAACGGAGATCATGTTCTGCTCGGCGATGCGCGCCTCGAAGAATCGCTCCGGGTACTTCTTGTAAAAGAACTCCGAGAAAGTGGAGTTTCTCACGTCGCCGTCCAGCGCGACGATGCGCGGGTCCTCGCCGAGGGCGGCCAGGGCCGCACCATATGCCCGGCGGGTGGCGAGCTTCTTGGATTCCATTGCCCCATCGAGCCCGACGGCCTGGAGGGCCTCGGAGAACGAACCGGCCGAGAGGGCCCCCGCGGCCGGCCGCTCGGTGCGCTGCGGGGTGGTAATCTCGATGGCCCGCGTGTCGGCGGTCTCGGCGACGCCCAACTCAGCCGCCTTGGCGTCCAGGTCGGCCAGCGCCTCATCCAACTGCTCGGCCTTGAGCGGTTTGCCGTGGTAGTTGGCCCGATGGAACTCGTTTACGCCCCAGCCCTTGAGAGTCTTGGCGATGATGGCCATGGGTTTTTCGTCGGCTTGCGCGGTCAAGGCTGGGAAGATTTCCTCCCAGTTGTGTCCGTCAATGGTCTTGACGTCGAGGCCGTAGGCCCCCAGCTTGGCCGCCAGCATCTCCGGGCTCTGTTGCGCCGAGACGCAATCGCTTTGGCCATGGCCATTGCAGTTGAAGATCGGCACGACGGCCGTGAGCTTGAAATCGATGATGAAGTCGAGGGCCTCCCAAACCTGCCCTTCGCGGCTCTCGCCGTCGCCGATGAGGCAGAAGATCCTCTTGTCTGTCCCGTCGAGTTTTGCGGCGGCCGCCAGCCCAGCCGCCACCGATAGTCCCTGACCGAGAGAGCCGGTGGCAGCATCGAAGAACGGAAAGCCGATGGCCGGGTTGGGATGGCCGTCCAGGACGCTATCGGCCGCCCGCAGGGTAAGGGCGTCTTCGAAGCGTAACTCGCTGGGCCGTGTCGGCGTTCCGACCACGCCGCCGACGTCGCAATAGGCGGCGTAAATCGCCGGCACGGCGTGGCCTTCCGAGAGCACCAGCCTGTCGGAGGCCCTGTTCCAGGGACTCTTCGGATCGTATCGCATGACGCGGTACAGCAAAGCGGTAGTCAGGTGTACCAGCGACAACGCGCTGGATGGATGGCCGCTGCCGGCCTCCGTGCACATCCGGACGATCTGCTTGCTTAACTTGATGACCTTGGCGTCCAGGTCCTTGTAATCAGCCATGATGGTCTCCGATTCCCTTTAGGAAGGCTTCCACGTGAACGCTGAAAGCAAAGTAAGCTACCCGAAGGACTGGCTGAAAGCAATAGTTAGCGATCTGCGAAAATCGCCAGCCAGGCCGAAAATAGGGCAACTTGCCGGCGATCCGGCCGGTCAGGCCGCACCGTCGCGAGGACCGACGTAGTGGTTCTGGTTGTCGTCCCAGCGCCATCGGGCAAGCATGATGTCCACGTCGACCTTGGGCGGGCGGCCGGCGACCTGGCGGGTAGTCTGCTGCCAGCTCTTGACGCCGCTTACTGCATCGGCCACCTGAATGTTCTGTGCGGCGGTTGCGCAAGCATATCGAAGGGCCATCTCGACTGTGCAGCCGCGCAGAAAGCTTGCAAGAAAGCCCGCGATTGCGCAGTCGCCGGCCCCGGTGGCCGAGACGATATTGTCCACCTTGTAGCTGGGCTCGAAGAGTTCGCGATCGGTCCAGTTATCAAGGTCTCCGCACTGCGCTCGGCCGAGCTTCTCGAGTCGGCCACGCCCGGCTGTGCGGATGTAGAGGCCAAGGTAGCCGCACTTGAGCAGGACAATGGCGGCCCCGGTCTCGATGCACCGTTCGGCCAGGTCGGTTAGGAGCGTGCCGTCGATCAGCGACAGAGGGTCGCCCTGGCCGGCGCTGGCGAGAAGTTCCTCGAAGGTCGGCCGGCGCAGCATGAAGGTCAGCTCCTCCACGCTTGGCGTGAAGATGTCCACGTGCGGCAGGGTCCTGGTGAGTATGGCTGCCCAATCGACCTTTCCGGCCGGTCCGGCCGGGTCGGGATAGGCCATGTCGAGGCTTGTGGTGGCGCCGGCGGCCTTGACGTCGGCGAAGATACTCACAAGTTCCGCACCGCCCTCGGCATATGTGCGAGCCATCAGCGGCGGATAGCCGAAGTGGAACAGTCTGGCCCGCCCAACCGTTTTGAGGTCAACGTCCGCCGCGGCGAACGTGTCGTTGGCCCCCGGACAGTGCAGGAACATTCGGTCGATGCCTGGCGGCGTAACTACGACGGTGTAGCTGGTGTCTTCGCCGGCGACGACCCGCATGCCGGCCTCAGCTCCGGGCGCTTCGGTCTGGATCGCTTGGATGAGTGCGCGGCCGAATATGTCGTCGCCACATTTGCCCATCAGCTTGATTTTTATGCCGAGCCGTCGCAGCGGAAGGCCTGTATTGGAAACCGCCCCGCCGGTGGAGATGGTCGCCGGGCCGACCTGGACCAGCGTGCCGGGACGAAAAATCTCAGCCACGCTCCGGGCGGCCGACGGCATCCTGGGAGTCACGTCAAGGCATATATGTCCGGCCACAACACAATCAATCTGCTCACTCATAAGATGCCTTTCTTCCTTTCGGGCCTTGACACCCACAACCACTGCCAGCGGCTTCGGGCGCCGGAGAATGGCCAAAACATCTCTTGCTGTCAACCTTCGTCGCGCGGTTCGCTCAGAAATCTGCGATCACCTCCGTCAGGATGGCCGTGCGACAGCTGCCGGCAGCCGAGTGGCCGCATACGTGGGAACCTGCCAGCACCAGCGCAGTGTATTTGCGTAATCGCGGTTCTGGAAAAGGCTTATATCGATCTGTCCGCCAACTTGGCCGTATGAGGCGGAAAACTTGATCTTTTCGGTAATCTCCACCAGATAAACAGAAGGATGTTTGTCTCTGTGGAGGCGGCTAGATGTAACATGTTCTTTACAGAAGGGTTATGAAAATACAAAAGGGCAGCCATGCATTTGGCACTGCCGTTGACAATGGTTCGGCGGGTTGTTATATTGGGTTTTGGTCTCTTGGAGCATATCTCGCCTGATGGCGAGAGCAAGAATAACGGCTATCTTCTAGCCGTGGCGACCTCCGGTTCACCTCAATGCGTGGGCCGGAGGTTTTTATGATCGCTTTGCATGGCTGAAAAACCTACAAGCGCCGGTCTCTGGAAGATCGCTCTCTCTTGAAAAGCAACCGGCATGCCGATATTTTCTTCGGTGATTCGCAAGCTTTCGAACAACTGGCGTTCAGGACTATCAATCGCTTCGTGAAACCTTTTTGAAAAGAATGGCCAAGCAAATTAATGGCATTCTGTTCGATCTCGGCGATACGCTCCTGGACTTTGGAAACGTGCACATTCCCTCACTCTTCAAAAACGGCGCGAAGCTCGCGTACGGGTACCTCAAGCAGTTAGGCCATCCGCTGCCTGCCTTTGCCAAGTACCACCGCCGGCAGCTCTGGGCAATTCGCTGGAACTACTTCAAATCGCGTTTCACTCGCAGAGAGTTCAACGCTTTGGACATTCTGGGACAACTCAGCGCAAGGATGGGCCACGAGCTAACGCACGAGCAGATGCTAGAGCTTGCGTGGCTGTGGTATGAACCGCTCAGTCGGTGTGCGAGGATGGAGGAAGGTTTGCGCGAAATGCTCGCGGGTTTCCAGGCAGAGGGTCTCAAACTGGGCATGATTTCCAACACGTTTGTGCCCGGCGAGGTCATCGACCGTCATCTTCGGCGGGAAAATCTCCTGGAACTACTGCCGGTCCGCGTTTACTCCTGCGACGTCCACTACCGCAAGCCGAATCCAGCCATTTTCCTCATTGCCCTCCAGCAAGGCGACCTGGCAGCCAGCGAGACGATCTTCGTAGGCGACTCTCCCCATGCCGACATCAAAGGTGCTAACGAGGCGGGAATGATCTCCGTCCTGAAAGATCCTACCGGTAAATACGACTCCAACTCGGTGCGTGCGAACCACCGTATCCGCGCCATTACGGAATTGAGCCGAATTGTCAGCCAGTACAACGTTGAGGCTTGAACTCCGCGTGACTCTTATTCGGCAAGGTCTTGGGGCGACTTCTTCATCGCGGTGCGATGGTTCGCCGCCGCCGTCGGCAGCTCAGCAACCCGCCTGCTGAGCCCAGCAGTAGAAGCACGGTGGGTTCCGGAGTCTGATACGCATCGCCGGTAATTGCGTGGATTCGATCGTACGATTCCAGCACGCCGTAGCGAACGTATCCGTAGCCGTTGTCACCCCAACTGGTGCCCCAACTGTTCTTGATGATCCAGTAGCCGCCACCTTCAACGGCTTCGTCATCCTGGTAGCCTACGACAAGAGCCACATGGTTGTCGCCTCCGGCCGGGTATTCCAGCGCCGCGCCGCCCGGTGCATACCAATCGTCATCAACGACGAAGAATCCGACCAGCGGGCCATACGTCCTCATTGCCCATTTCAGATTGTCCGTAGTGGCGGTCAGGAAACTTTCGTATTCCTCGATCTTGTAGAGGCGATTTTGCCATCCCTCCTCGAATTCGAGCATCTCCGGTGGAACGTCGTCCGTGGCCATGTACGGCAGCTCCTCCTCGGCCAACGTGCCCACGTTCTTCAAAAACTGCAGCGCTTTGTACTCAAACCCCCCGCTGCAGTCACCGGCGTTACCGAGGCTGATCACGAATTGTTCGGAGAGATCGGGATCCAGGTTCGGATCGTTCAGTGTGATCTCCAGCTTTGATTCCACCGCCGCGATGGCGCCGAAAACCCAGCAGGAGGAGCACTGCCCCTGATCCCGAACAGGCGTAGTGAAGTCCAGGCCGTTAACGTCTCGCCAGTCAAATGCAGCGGCTCCGGCCAACCGCACCGGCAGGACGATCACAATCACGCACGCGATAGCGCAATTTATGAATGCTGCGTGCGCCTGCGGAAAACGCCTCCGCTCAACGTCTCTAGCCAAGGCCATCTTACCTATTTCTTGCCTCAGTCCACCTCGAAGGCTGCCGGCCGCTTTCGCCGAGGTCGCTGCATGCCTTCGGACTCAAACACAACTTTTGGCCGCTGCGGCGGCGGCTGCGATGCGCAGCGGCACCGCCAGGTGAGCAGATGAGCGCAGTGGCAGAGAAGTGAGCTTCTTCCCGTTACAGGAGGTCTTTCGACCCTCCCTCCTCCATTAATTGTCAGTATACCACGTTGCAACGATTTGCGAGGGCGCATTTCGTTGAGGATCGCCCGACAAGGCCAGGCCGCGGCGCAGCCGGCTAGGAGGCAGAGATACTCAGGACGGCGCTGCCGTTGATGCGATCGGCCTTTAGGTCCTGAAGGGCCCGGTTGGCCTCGGCCAGTGGGTAGACGGTGGTATGCGGCTGGATGGGAATCTCGGCCGCCTCTGCGAGCAATTCGCGGCCGTCCTGCCGCGTATTGGCCGTTACCGAGCAGATGTCGCGCTCGTAGAAGAGGTGTTTTTCGTAATCCATCTGGGGGATGGGCGTCATGTAGATGTCGGCCAGGGAAAGGGTACCGCCTTTTTCGAGGGTCTCCAAGGCCTGCGGCACCAGCTCGCCGGCCGGGGCAAAAATAATGGCGCTTTGGACCTTGACGGGCATCTCTTGGGCCTTTTGTCCGACCCAGATGGCCCCCATCTGACGGGCGAGTTGGCGGTGGCTCTCCCCGCGTGTCACGACGTATACCTTCATGTCGCGATGCAGCGCGATCTGCATGATGATGTGCGCGCTGGAGCCAAAGCCGTAGATGGCCAGTGTTCCGCCGTCTCGCGGCCGGCTGCGCTTGAACGCCCGGTAGCCGACAATGCCTGCACAGAGCAGCGGGGCGGCCTGGACGTCGCCGAACGCTGCGGGAATCTCGTAGGCATACTCCTCGCTGACGACGGCATATTCGGCGTAGCCGCCATCGGCGTGGTAGCCGGTGAATCGCTGAAATTCACAGAGATTCTCCTTATCGGCCTGGCAGAACTTGCACTGCCCGCACGTGCCCCGCAGCCAGGCCACACCTACACGCTGCCCGACAGCAAACTTCCCGCAGTTGGTTCCGAGCTTGTCCACAACGCCGACGATCTGATGCCCGGGAACGATCGGGAGCTTCTGGCGAGGCAGCTCGCCTTCGATGACGTGAAGGTCGGTGCGGCAAATACCACAGCAGCGCACCTTCACGCGAAGCTCGCTCTCACCTGGTTGGGGTTCTGGCAGGTCCACCGGTTTCAAAGGAGACGATTCGATTGGTGCGATATCTTTCAGAATCATTGCTCTCATGGCGACAGCCCTTTCCTGCGTTACAGCACTTAACGGAATATTGTAAAGCGCGGCGGTCATCTTTGGCCGCCGCGAAACCGCTTTCTCTGAACGCGGTGGCCTAGGATGGCCACCGCTCAAGGCTCAAAGGAGATGGTTCGATCGGTGCGATGTCTTTCAGAAGCATTGTCCTCATGCCGGGGCGCCTTCCCTGTGTCCGAAGCTGGTAGTTGTTTCTTTGTCACACCGAAGTTAGCATTTTGGCTAGGCGTTGCGAGGGGCGAAAGAATCTGGATAATATTATATATTTTTGTATATTTGCTTGACTTTTCGCGACCGATATATAAAATTAGAGGTAGATGACTTGGATCCTCAACTGACACCTGGCTATGCCGTGAAATACCACGTAGCGGCGAGACGAGAGGCGAAAGGGTTCCTTAGAACGAAACAGTATCTGTTCTGCGTCGAACAGGCGAAGCTGCTCCGCTACTTTCCGGAGCGGATAGGCGGATCGCAAGGAAAGTTCTTCAGTCTCGACATCAAGAAGATCAAACAGGAAGAGTACTGGGAAATGCGAATTTGGGACAAAGTTCTGGAACATATCAACGTTCGCCTCATGTTCGCAGTTTTTTCTCAACCAAGGGAAATTTGGATTCTGAGCGTATATCCAAAACAGAAGCGAGAAACGCCAACTCATGTGAAGAACCGTTGCAGAAAGAGGCTTCGCATGCTTCGCCGAGAAGGGTACAGACTATGAGCACGATTGAGACAACGATGCTTCCTGGAGCGGATGAATCCTTCGATCGACATTTCACTATGCGGTCCTCGACCATGGTAGTGGAGAGACTTGCAAACCTGTCGGACGAAGACCGGGCCGACTATCGCGAACTCGAGGACGAGTATAGAACGGGCGAGGACGAGGACGAGAAGCGGGAGATCGTACGAACTATGGTCGAGATTCTTTTGAACGAGCCACCCGAAGGCATTTCTATTGAAGAAATCGAGCGAGAGGCCCAAAGCTCGCTGGAGGGCGCTGCCGCTGCGGAGGGGTTTGAACGCGAGGCCGGGGGTTTCGGACAGAATCTCCGACGGGTGAGAGGTGAGAAGGGCCTTAACCAAAAAGAGCTTGCGGCCGCTTCCAACATGACCCAGCCCCAGATCAGTTATCTTGAACGGGGTAAGCACAGACCGCAGGAGGCAACTGTCAACAAACTCGCTGAGGCCTTAGGTGTGTCGCCTGAAGAGCTCCTTCCCCTGGATTAGTCTCTCGCAATCTGTGCCTTAACCTTTCTTCCGCCAGGATTCCTTTTCCGGCTGGGGGCGGTCTTCCAGTTCGGCAGTGGGGCTTTCAAGGGCGCCTTTGGCGTATTGCGTCCTGAGAAATCTCCTCCGAATAGCACGATAGGGCTTGGTGAACTTTCGATGCAGCCAGTGGATGCCGCCTCGCCTGGTGGAAAGTACCGTCTCGGCCGTTCGCAGCTCCTCCGGCGCCAGGTGGCGCTTATGCTTGTAAAGATGGTATAGATCCTTGGCGACAAGGTAGCTTACGATCGCTCTTACGATCGACCGCAGCGGCCAGGGCCAGTCATCGCGGCGGCGGAGGGCGATTTGATAATCGACCAGGAAAGGCCGGCCGTCGGCGGTAACCAGTATGTTTGAGCGCTTGTTGGCGTCGCAATAGGCTACGCCGCGCGCGTGAATCTGATCGAAGATTTCCCCGAGGCGGTCGAAAAAGCCCTCTGGCGGCCGTGAGAGTTGGTCGAGTGGCTTGGCGTCAATGTACTCTATGACAAAGGCTGTTTGGCCGAGCGATCCGACCCATCGCGGCACGCCTTCGATGCCGGCTAGAAGATGATAGATCGCCCCTTCGTGAGTGCTGAGAAGCTTGGCGTACCAGCTTAGCCGCAGCCCGCAGAACGGCCTGGTGCGCCCGAACTTCACTATCACCTTCGGGAACTTAGCGGCTCCGGTCGCTTCGTAGAGGCACGTCGCAGCCCAGAAATCATGCTTGAAGACGCGGAGGAGGCAATATTCTTCCCCGCCGATCTCGATCCGCTCCTGCGGCGGCTGGCCGAGGGCAAAGAGCTGTGCAGTCCGGCGTTTTCGGGACATCTCGTCAAGCCCCAAACACTCAAGGCGTAACGGCCTTGCGTATATCCTCGGCGAACGCCTTGGCCGCCGATTCGATGGCCTGCTTCCAATCCATCCCCGCGTATTCGTCGCGCTGGTGGGCGAAGATTACCGAGCGACTGGCGTTGACGACGGCTCCGGTGCCGTCGGCCTTGAAGGCCGCGGCACAATCTTCGGCTGTGGCCCCCTGCGCGCCGTAGCCGGGAACGAGAAACAACTGCTGAGGCATGATCCGACGGAGGCGGCGGGCCTCATCCGGGTAGGTGGCGCCGACCACCGCGCCGAGACAGCTATAGCCCCTCTGGCCACGAAGTTCCTTGGCCGCTCCGATCTGAGCGACCTGGGCGGCGATGTGCTCATAGAACTTCTTGCCGTCGGCACCGGTAAAGTCTTGGACTTCAGCCGCCGACCGATTCGACGTTCGCACGAGGACAAAGACGCCTTTTCCATCGCGCCTGGCCACGTCACAGAACGGCCGAATGCCGTCGGCGCCGAGGTAGCCGTTGACGGTAATTGCATCGGGTGCGTCCGGTCCGGCCAGGTGGGCCGCGGCGTAGGCGGCGGCCGTCGAGCCAATGTCGTTGCGTTTCAAGTCGCCAATGACAATCAATCCAAGTTGCTTGGCCTGGCGGACCAAGTCGAAGTAAAGCCCGACGCCGTCGCGGCGGTACACCTCGAAAAAGGCGGACTGTATTTTGACGGCTGCGATCGCGGGTGCGACGATCTCAAGGACCTGCCGGCAGAATTTCCCAATCGCGTCAAGTTTGGCCGCCGCGTCGGCTGCTCCGGTGCGAAGCAGATCGGGCAGGTGATCAAAGCGAGGATCCAGACCCACGCAGACGGGCGAGCCCTTCTCGTCGATGGCGGCCAACAACCTGTCGGTGAAATTCTCAGACACCTTTCGCTGCTTCCTCAAGAATCAAGGAGCTTTATACACTGCCGCAGATTGATTGAAAAGGCGCGGCTTCCGCCAGCTAGCTGCACTGGCGACTTGCTTCGCTGGCAGCAGGATGCTATGATCAACCGTGAGGAGATGGTTGCATGATCGAAGCAGAAGGTCTGAAAGAAAAAATTAAATCCCTTCGGGCCCGGATTGTCTCGATCCGGGACTCTCTTTGACATCCCTGCTCGCCAGCAGCACCTGGGTGCTCTCGAAGAGCAAATGGCTGCGCCCGATTTCTGGGCCAACCCCAAAGCGGCCCAGAAGGTCGTAGCCGAACTGAAGACACTCAAGGCCGTGGTCGCGCCGTTCGTGGAACTCTCCAAGCATACTGAGGACCTCGAGGCACTGCACGAGCTGGCCGTGGAGGCCGACAGCCAGGAGACCTACGAAGAGGCGGCCGCTGAGTTGGGCAAGCTGACCGCCGACCTGGAGCGTCTGGAGCTCCAGACGCTGCTTTCCGGCCCGCACGACGCCGACGGCTGTTATTTTTCCATCCACGCCGGTGCCGGCGGAACCGAAAGCTGCGACTGGGCCGAGATGCTCCTGCGAATGTACCTGCGCTACTTCGAGCGTGGCGATTACCAGGCCGAGGAGATCGACCGCGTGGACGGCGAGGAGGCCGGCATCCGCTCGGTGACGCTTCGGGTCTCCGGACCGTGTGCCTATGGGTACCTCTCCTGCGAGCGCGGTGTGCATCGGCTGGTGCGCATCAGCCCGTTCGATGCCCAGAACCGCCGCCACACAAGTTTCGCCTCCGTGGACGTACTGCCGGAACTGGACGAGGTGGAGATCGAGATCAACTGGCAAAAGGACGTCCGGGAAGAGACGTTTCGCGCGCGGGGCGCCGGCGGCCAGCACGTGAACAAAACCTCCAGTGCGATCCGCATGACTCACCAGCCGACCGGGATCGTCGTACAGTGCCAAAACGAGCGATCCCAGCACAAGAACCGGGCCGAGGCCAGGAAGATGCTGGCGGCCAAGCTCTACCAGGCCGAGCAGGCCAAGCGCGACGCCGAACTGGCCAAACTCTACAGCGAAAAAGGTGAAATCGCCTTCGGCAGCCAGATCCGCTCGTACGTGTTATATCCGTATCAGCTCGTGCGCGACGAGCGAACGGATATGAAGGTGCCGCAGACCGACGCGGTTCTGGACGGCGAGATTCAGGGTTTCATCGACGCCTACCTGCGTCACCGCGCCGCGGCTAAGTCGTAGCCGCAACCGTCCGTCGCCGGCTCAGGACGCGGGAGACAACCAGCAGCATCGCCCCGATCGTCCAGCCAGCCAGTCCACTGATGTGAAACAACTCCCGGCCGAGGCGTCCTTCGGCCTTTGCCGCACAGGCGAAGAGCAGTTCTCCGGCCAGGGTCAGTGCGACCGCCGCTATGCATAAGGCAGGGTGAGCCCGTCGGTGCGCAATGGCATGAAGGACCGCCAGGTGCGTTACGATCGTCATGCCGACTAGCAAGACCATCTGAAGGCAATAGCCGTGAAACGGCAGGTGCACTACTTGCAGCCGCCAGATCGTGGCGGCCAGTATCGTAGCCGGCAGGCAAAGCACAGCCAGCAGGACCCTTCCCCGTCCGGTGAAGAAGGCACCGCCGGCAAGGATCGCCGCGGCGGGGATCCGCAGGTCCCCAATGATCCGCCCGGGAACGGGCGAGGAGCCGCGATCTACAAGCCAGATCGCACCGCCCAGTGCTGCCAGGATACCTGAGCCGCACAACGAGCCAAACAGCGTCAGCCTCGGATGCAATCCTATCCGGCCGAGTGTGGCCGCCGAGCAGAGCACGCTGAGAACGATCATCGTTGCAACGTATGTCAGGGCCACTAGGAAGATTCGCACGGCAAACGGCGGCGAGCCGATCTGCTCCAGCCAGACGTCCAGTGTACCAGCCGGTGCAACGACGACCCTGCCCTGGCAGACGGCCTTGAGGACCAAGAGAATGATCACGCTCGTTGCGAGCGTCACGACGATGCTGGGCAGCCGCAAGCGCCCGACGAGCAGCCCGTGCACCGCCCCCAGCAGAGCCCCCGCAACGGCGGCTGCCTGAAACGCACTGACAACGCTGCCGCCGACGCGCAGAACCGCCACCGCCACGGCCCCGCCGACGGCCGAGACGCTCCAGACGCTTAGGTCAATCGCACCGCAGCGAAGCGCCAAGCAGAACCCGAGCGCCGGCAGGAGGTAAAAGGAGAACATCTGACCGACCACGTCCTTGAAGTATCGCTGCTGGTTGATCTGCCAAGCCGAAAGCAGCGTCACCGTCAGGGCGATCACCAAGGCCGCGCCGAATACGTCTCGCAGCCAGGGCGCTTCACCGACGGTGAGCTTTGGTCGAACTTTCTCTTCAAGCGAGACCAGGCGAAGTTCCCTTTCCCGCAAGGTCTTTCGAGAGACCACAGCAGTTTAAGGCAACTGAGGCGTGAAAAAAAGCCCAAGGCGGCCGCTCCCCGGCAACCTTTGCGTTTGTAGTGGGCTTTCCTTGGAAGGGATTACTCGCTCACCGGCACCGGGCCGGCGAGGGCCTCGAAGTCGTGAATGACCGCCTGGTTGCCGCTTTTGACTTGCTCGGTGAGCATGCGGATTTCCGGCATTCGCCACGCCAGCCAGTATTGCGCGGCGGCCTTTTTATCGTCCCTGGCGACGGCGTGATCGCAGAGCAGCACGGCAATGACCAGATACGTGGCCATGTCCACCAGTTTGCGGGCACACAGATCGCGGTAATTGACGCCAGGCTGCAACTTGACGAACTCCACCGCCTCGTCCAGCAGCGAGAGGCCCTCGTGAACCTGCTCGATCAGCGGAAGGACGTCCTCCCGCCAGCTGCGATCGATCAGTTCGGCCACCACGCTCTTGGCCATGCCCGAGACCACGCCGGCGGCCGCGGCGATGATCTGCATCTGGCTGGTGCCCTCGTAGATGGTGGTGATCCGGCTGTCCCGCAGGTGCCGCTCGCATGCGTAGTCTTTCATGTAGCCGCTGCCGCCGAGGATGGCGATGGCGTCGTTGGCCACACGCATGGACATCTCCGAGCAGTAGTACTTGGCGATCGGCGTCAGGAGCTTGTTGGCCCGGCCGTACTTGCGCGCTTCGCTCCGCAGGGCCTTCTTTTGGTCCTTGTCCTCGACGTTGCCGAACTGAAACTTCCGCAGCGCGCCGTACTCCAAGTCCACAGAGAAGCTGGCGTGGTAGGTCAGCGCCCGGGCGGCCTGGAGATCGACGCTGCTCTTGACCAGCAGTTCGCGTACGGCTGGGAAATTCTCAATGGCCGTGCCGAACTGCTTTCGCGCGTGGGCGTAGTCCCGCGCGATGCGATAGGCGGCCTCGGCGATACCGAGGGATTGTGCAGCGATGCCGATCCGCGCCCCGTTCATCAGGCTCATCACATAGGTAATCAGCCCGCGCTGGCGTTCGCCGACGAGCTTGGCCGGCGCGTCGTCGAAGAATATCTCGCACGTGGGGCTGCCGTGAATACCCAGCTTTTCCTCCAGCCGGCGGATCTTGACCCGGGGCCCGCGCTCGACCAAGAGCAAGCTCAGCCCCCTGCCGTCGGTGATATCCGGCTCGCTGCGGGCCAGCACCAGCAGCACGTCCCCGCAGCCGTTGGTAATGAACCGCTTGACGCCGTGGACGAACCAGTCTCCCTCGCCGTCCTGGTAGGCGCGCGTCTTGACGGCCTGAAGGTCGCTGCCGGCGTCCGGCTCGGTCAGCACCATCGCCCCGGTCCACTCACCCGAGGCCATCCGCGGCAGGTACTGGGCCTTCAGCTCGTCGGAGGCAAAGGCGTTGATCGTCTCGGCGATGCCTTGCAGGCCGTAAATGTTCATCAGCGACGCATCGGCCCGGCTGAGAATATCAATGGAGATTGTGTAGATCAGGTTCGGGCAGTTCAGCCCGCCGAAGTGGTACGGCAACGTAAAGCCCATCAGGTCGGCCTGGGCGAGGCGCTTGATGGCGTTTTCGATGCCCGGGGGGCGGCTGACGGCGCCGTCGCCGTTGAGCGTGTTGCCGAGGTCGTCGGTTTCCTCGGCCGTCGGGGCGATCACCTCTCCGCAAAGCTCGCCCAGCGAGGTCAGGATGCGTTGGTAGTTATCGAGGGCATCCTCGGCGTCTTGGGGGGCGAAATCGAATTCGTCTTTGAGGCGGAAGTCCTCTTCCATGATCGCCGCCAGGCGAGGCACATCCATGTGATTGAAGAGAAACTGAATTTGCTCGTTGTCCGTGTAGAAGTTGGCCATAGTTGTCCCTCACGCTTGCCGGGCGGCGGCCAGAAGGCCACTCCCGCCCCGGATGGCCTTAACCATCTTCGGCACGATCTCAGCATAGTCGCCGACGATGCCGTAATGAGCAACGGAGAAGATGTCGGCATCGCGATCGGTGTTGATGGCGAGGATCTTGGCCGATTCCTGCATGCCGGCGCGATGCTGAACGGCACCGGAGATGCCTACGGCTATGTACAGGGCCGGGCGAACGGTCGTGCCGGTCTGCCCGACCTGATGGTCGGCGTCGATGTAACCGAGATCTACCGCGGCCCGGCTGCCGCCTACCGCGGCGCCCAGACAGTTAGCCAAGTCCCAGAGGACCTGGAAGTTTTCCCTGCTGCCGATGCCCGCTCCGCCGCAGACGATGATGCGAGCGGCCTTGAGGTTGACCTTCTTCTGCTGGCGATGGCTCTTCTCGATCGTCAGCGGCAGCTCGAAGCCATCCAGCTCGGCGGCGCAGCGGATGACCTCGCCTTTGCGAGACTCATCCGCCTGGCCCATCGGCATGACGCCCTCGCGGACCGTGGCCATCTGAGGCCAGCGGCGCGGATTGACTATGGTGGCGATGATGTTACCGCCAAAGGCCGGGCGAATCTGAAACAGCAGGTTCTTGTGCTCTTGGTTGGTTGCAGGCTCGACGTGGTCGCCGATCTGCAGGTCCGTGCAGTCGGCCGTCAGCCCGCACCACATCTTGCTGGCCACCGTCGGGGCGAGATCACGCCCCAGCGGCGTAGCCCCGTATAGGCATATCTGGGGCTTGTACTGCTCTATCAGCCGGCAGATCACGCGGCTGTAGCTGGCGGCCTGGTAGTGGGCCAGCGTGTCGTGCTCGACGAGGTAGACCTTGTCCGCCCCGTGGGCGATGAGTTTGGCGGCAAGGCCTTCGGCGTCCTTACCCAGCAGCACGGTCGCCAGCGGGACAGAAAGCTGTTCGGCAAGCTGCCGGCCCTTGCTCATCAACTCAAGCGGAACGTCGGAAAGCTCGCCGTCCTGCTGCTCAGCAAAGACCCAAACCTCACCGTCCCGATTGACGTCTATCATAGTTTTTCCCTGCTTAACCAAGCGTATGATCCCTGACGAGTTCGCTGATCAGCGTGGTCACGCCCTCATCACTGGCTGGGAACTGGCGGTATTCGCCGCCGGCCAGCACCACCGACTGAATGCGGTGGACCTTCGTGGGGCTGCCTTCCATGCCGCAGAAGCTCAGGTCGGCCTCGATGTCGTCCAGGTTCCACTGCTCGATGAGCAGGCCCTTTTCTTCCAGCCGCTTGCAATACTGCTCGGCCTGTGAGAACTGCAGTTCGGCTGTGTAACCATCGAAGTCGCCCAGCAGGAGGTCCTCGGCCATCTTTTCGACTTCCGGTCTGGAGCGGGCCTTCTTGTATTTCATCATCCTCCTGGCCGCCTGCGGGCGGGGTGTGTTGGCCGTCTCCATCACCGTCAGCAGCGCGGGCAGCTTAGTCGAGACGATCTCCCAGCCGTTGCCAACGTTGCGTTTCGCGCGGATCGTATCGCCTTCGAGGCTAATCAACTCTTCCAGATAGGCGATGAGGTTGTAGTTGAGCTTCTCGGCCAGTTGCGGGCCGACCTGGGCGGTGTCGCCGTCGATGGCCTGCCGGCCGCAAAAGACGATATCCGCCCGGAGTTTTTTGACCGCGCAGGAGAGGATGTGGCCGGTGGCCAGCGTATCCGAAGCCGCCGCCCGGCGGTCGGTGATCAGCACCACGCGATCGGCGCCGCGGTAGAGCGATTCGCGGAGCACTTCGGAGGCTCTCGGCGGGCCCTGCGTGATCACCGTGACCGTTCCGCCATGTGCGTCTCGGACGGCCAGGGCGGCCTCCAGGGCGTTGAGATCCTCGGGGTTGAAGATCGCCGGCAAAGCGGCCCGGTTGACCGTGCCGTCTTCCTTCATGGCATCACCGGCAATCCGCTTGGTGTCCGGCACCTGCTTAACGCATACCACGCAGTTGTATCCCACGGTTTTCGCTCCCGACTCCATTTTGCGCTTCCCGGCGAGAGGCCAGCTCCATAACAACAGCGGCCCGCCGCCGGCGGACCCCACCTCGGGGCAAAATGGTAGGTATTGCCGAGGCGACCGTCAAGGAGATTTGCCGGCCTTGCGGTTGGCCAGGTCGATGGCGAGGTTGGTGGCGGCGATCATGCTGGAGGGGTCGGCCTTGTTGCGCCCGGCGATGTCGAAGGCCGTGCCGTGGTCCGGCGAGGTGCGGATGATCGGCAGGCCCAGCGTGACGTTGACCGCCTCCTTCCAGGCCAGCAGCTTGATCGGAAGCAGGCCCTGGTCGTGGTACATGGCCACAACGCAGTCGAATTGGCCCTCCAGGGCCTTGAGGAAGACCGTATCGGCCGGGTAGGGCCCCGAGGCGTTGATGCCGCCCTCGCCGGCCATCAGGATCGCCGGCCCGATCACGCGGCCTTCTTCGTCGCCGAACTTTCCGGCTTCACCTGCGTGCGGGTTGAGTCCGCAGACGGCGATTCGCGGTTTTTCGATGCCAAACCAATTCTGCAGGGCACGGTCGGCCAGGTCGATCGCATCGAACACGCAGCCGATCGTAAAACGGTTGCGGATCTCCATCAGCGCCACGTGAATGGTCGCCAGCACCACACGAAGCTGTGGGGCGACCAACATCATCGCCACGTGCCGGGCCTTGCACTTTTCGGCCAGCAGCTCCGTATGGCCCGGGTATCTTTTGTACCGGGCCAGCTCCCAGGAGACCTTGGAGATCGGCGCGGTGACCATCGCGTCGATGAGTCCGCCGCGGGCGGCCTCGATGGCGTCCTGGCAGAAGGTCATGGACGCCTGGCCGCCGATCCGGCTGGGGCCGCGTTTCATGGCCACCGGTATGGAGACCTCGTCATAGTCCAAGACCACCAACTCGTGGGGGTAGCGGCGGATGTCCTCATGATGGTCGCGAAAGAACGGAAAATTGGTCTCGAGAGAATCGGCCGTGTAGGTCAGTTGCTCGCTGAGGCCAAAAACGACAAACTTCGCCCGGCGGCGCAGCTCGCGTTGAGACAGCGCCTTGACGATGATCTCGGCCCCGATCCCGCAGGGATCGCCCATCGTAATGCCGATTGTCGGTCTGTTCTCTTCCACACCAGTTTGCTTGAAAACGTCTGCGTTGCCCTGAGGTTTCGATATCGTCCGAGCATGACACCGCCCGACAAGAAGCGAGCGAAAAGCCTCGCTGCGCGGCGCCTCACCTCTCACCTGGCTTTATATGAATCCGGCCTCCTGCAATTTTTCCAGCGTTAGTCCTTCAGATGGGACCTGGTGCGTTTGCCGGAGGTACCGCCGGACGTACTTTCCGATGACGTCGGTCTCGACATTGACCTTCGAACCGACGGCCAGGGCGCCCAGCGTGGTTTCCGCCAGCGTTGCCGGGATCAGCGCGACGGCGAATTGACCTTGGTTTACGTCCAGCAGCGTAAGTGAAACGCCGTCAACGCATACCGAGCCCTTGGGTATCATCTGGTCGGTCAGCTTTCGCGGCGCGGCGAAGCGGACCACGTGCCCGCCGGCGGTGCGAATTTCCCGCACCTCGGCCACGCCGTCGACATGGCCTTGTACGAGATGCCCGTCCAGCGCGTCGGCCAGCCGAAGCGGCCGCTCGAGATTCACCCTCTGGCCAACGCGAAGCCCGCCCAGCGTCGTGCTCGTGAGCGTCTCGGGCACGACGTCGAAATCGGCTTCGGTTCGGCGGACGGCCGTGACCGTCAAGCAAGCTCCGGCGACCGCCACGCTGTCGCCGGTGACGAGCCCTTCAGCCAGCGGCCCTAGATCAATTGTCAGCCGCTTGCCGTCCGCGCCGGGGAGAATCTGGCGTATCTGGCCGACATGTCGCACAATTCCGGTAAACATAGATACTCCATGCTATGGATTGTGCCGGCCTGCGCCAACGAAAACCGCCCTGCATCAAGCGGCAGGTTGTTACCGATGGTGTTTGTTGCAACCTGTCGAACGGACCGGCGCTTGTTATAATGGTTTGAGCGGGCGTGCTTTGATTCGGGTAGGCGTTCAATGGAAAAGCTAGCCAAGCTGCAAGCGTTGCAGAAGAATGTCGAATCGATCCTGTTGGGCAAGAGCGGAACCGTTCGGCAGGTGCTGACGGCCCTGCTGGCGCGCGGGCACGTGCTGCTTGAGGACGTGCCTGGCGTGGGTAAGACGATCCTGACCCGCGCGATCGCCAAGAGCATCGACTGCACCTTCAACCGCATCCAACTGACGCCAGACCTGCTGCCCAGCGACATCCTGGGCGTGAGCGTCTACGACTCCCAGACGGGTGAATTTACTTTCAAGCGTGGCCCGATCTTCGCCCACATCGTCCTGGTTGATGAGATCAACCGCACCACGCCGCGGACGCAAAGCGCCTTGCTGGAGGCGATGAACGAATCCCAGGTCAGTGCCGACGGCAAGACCTATCCGCTTGGCCCGCCGTTCATGGTGCTGGCCACGCAGAACCCCTATGAGTTCGAGGGCACCTATTTCCTTCCCGAAAATCAGTTGGATCGGTTCATGCTGCGGGTTCGGATCGGCTATCCGGACAAGGAGACCGAGCGGGAGGTATTGCGTATTCAGCCGGCCCGGACACGCCTCGAATCGCTCCAGCCGGTGATGAACGCCGAGGACCTGGTAGCCCTACAGGAACTTGTCCTAACGGTGCGGATCGACGAGGCAATCATGGATTACATCCTGGCGATTTCCGAGGCGACGCGGCGCCGCGAGGAACTGACGATCGGGCTTTCGCCGCGGGGGGCTTTGGCGCTGACGCAGGCTGCGCGGGCGGCGGCGGTCCTTGATGGCCGGAACTACGTCGTACCGGATGACATCAAGAACCTCGCCACGAGCGTCTGCGCCCACCGCCTGATGACCAAGGCGCTGACGCACGACGGCTCGTCCGCTGCGGCCGAGGCAATCTTCAACCGAATCCTAGAAACCATCCCGGTTCCTCGATAATCGCGGGAGGCCCTTTAGATGGCGAACCGTCGCAAGCATCGACATGCGCTCTGGATGCGCTTGCGGCTGACGTGGGCGGGCTGGCTGTTCCTATCGATCGCGGTTCTTGTGGGACTTGCCGGCGGCCAAAGCCAGGCGGCGCTGGTGCTGGTGCTGTTTGGCGTGATGATAAGCGCGCTGATGGTCTCGATGGTGCTGGCCTGGCGGATGGTTTCCGCCGTCCGCTTACGTCGCGACCTGCCCGAGAGGGCCTGGCAGAATCAGACCGTTCACCTGGCCTATCACCTTCGCAATGCACGTTGGCGTGGGGCAAGCCTGGGTTTGAAGGTCGATGAGATTGCCCCGGAAGGCATCGACAGCGCCGGCGGATATTGCGTGGAACTGCCCGCACGGGCGGTGTTCCGCGCCGGGGCACGATTCGCCGTCCGCCGCAGAGGCCGAATCCGACTGAAGGCAATTCGCGTTTCTACAAGCTTTCCGTTCGGATTGATCTCGGCGAGTCGATCTACCAAGGCGGCAGCCTCGCTGATGATCTGGCCGGCACGCGGCCAGCTCAAGAGGCAGCTCTTGTACCACGGGGCGGCGGAGACCTCCTCAGCCGCGCCGAGCGGCGCCAGCGGCGGCAAGGATGAATTCTTCGGGCTGCGCGAATACCGCGATGGAGACAACCCTCGCTGGATCCACTGGCGCCGCAGTGCCACAAAGACCACGCCTGTGATTCGCGAGATGGCCCGGCCTTTACCCGAGCAACTGTGGGTTCTCCTCGATACCTATCACGTGGACCCAGGCGAGATCGCTTGGCAGCGCCGCGAGCGGTTGCTTCGATTCGCCGCAACGCTGATCGATCACGCCTTCTCTCGGGGGTATCGCGTCGGGTTGGCTCTGGCCTACAGTGACGGCATCAAGGTGCTGCCGCCCGCAGAAGGACGCGGGCAGCGCTGCACCCTGCTGGACGCCCTGGCAGAGGTCGATGACAACATTCGAATTCCCTTAAACCAGACACTGGCAAAGCTCAATCGCCGCCAGCTGCAGCAGGGACAGGTTATCGTCGTTGCGCCTCAGACAGAGCGGCTGAAAAGCGCCTCGCTGAATCTTATAAGGGCTGCATGCAGGCACCTTACCGTTGTCACGGAACGCCAGCTGTCCGAAGTTTTCGAAGACAATCCGTTGGCCGCGGATGAGGAATACCATGCTGCTTAGGAGCTTCAGCCAGGCCGAAAGGGCCCTGACCCAGCGGCAGCGCATGGACCGCCCGCTGCTGGGGACCGTCTGGCTGGGCGCAGCGATCTACAGCCTGGCCGAAGGCCACTGGTTCTATTTCGTGGCCACGACCTTCGCCGTTGGGATCAACATGCTGGCGGTGATGGCTGCGATGGAAGTGCACGTTCATCGCCTGTTCATTAACCTCGGCGTCCTTTGTTCTACGGTAATCTTATTAGTCGAAGTCGTCGCAGCCGACCTGTCGCCACTCCAAGCGATTGCCCATTACCTGATTCTCCTACAGATATGCAAGCTCTTCGAGCGCAAGACAAACCGGGATTACACCCAGATCCTGACCTTGAGCGGTCTGCTGATCGTAGCGGCAGCAATGATCTACTCTTCGCCGTGGTTTGCCGTGATGACGGCGATCTACATCGTGCTGTTCTGTCACACCGCGATGGTTTTCACTCTCAAGCGAGGTCTGGACGAAGCCGCTGAGGTTCGCCTGGTAACCGAGCCGGAGCCTTTGGGCGTCCAGCAGGTGGTTTGGAACGTGATACGCACCTGGCCGCGTGGGGCTCTTCGGCGGCGCCTGGCGCTGATTGTCCTGACGAGCTTTGTTCTGGGAGTGGCTGCATTTCTAATCGCGCCGCGCAGCCGCTCGCTACGGTCGGCATTTGTGCCACGCAGCCGAGAGGCAGCTACTACGGGCTTTAGCCAAAAGGTTCGCCTGGGCGACGTCGCCGGTAAGGTCTATCAGTCCAATGCCGTCATGATGCACGTGCGCCTGAAGACCCCCCGAGGCCGACCGCTTCCGCCTAAACCAGGAACATATATGCGCGGCGCGACTTTTAACGAATACAGCGACTCGCGCTGGTCGAGATGGCGGCCGTCCCGCGATCTCCAGCTAAAACGGCCAGCCAAGCGGTCCCAGCCCCGTGCTGGCAAGAAGGCCAAACGCACCCGCCGTCGCGAAAGGGCCTTGGTCAGGAAAAACTCTTTTGTTCAGGAAGTCTCGATGGCCCCTTCCTTGCTGCCGAATCTCTTTGCCTGCTTTCCCGCGGTTTGGCCTAAGTCCGAGGTTGGGGAGGCGTATTTCAACTCTGACCGGTCCGTCAGGCTGCGTCTCGACGGTGCGGTCCGCGGACACATTCATTACAGAGTTTATTCCCTGACCTACCCATTTTCATCTGAGGCGCTGAGCTATCTTGCGGGCAGGCGGGAGCGGCTAAGTGTGCCAGAGCTGCCAAGAGATCCGAAAGAGGCCGTGGAGGTCAGCCGGCGCGTCCACCGCCTGGCCCGGAGGTGGTGCAGCGACCTGCTCGAAGAACGTAGCCAGCGGCCGGACCGTCGGGATGAACTTGACCTACAGATTGCCCACCGCATCGCCGACCGCCTCAGGAGCCAATACGCCTACACCCTGGACCTAAGCGCAGCGGATCCAACACGGGACGGAGTGGACGATTTTCTCTTTCACATGAGACGGGGGCACTGCGAGTATTTCGCCTCGGCTCTGACGGTGATGTGCCGCGTACTGGGAGTTCGTGCGCGCTTGGCTACGGGATTCGCGCTGGACGAATATGACGCCTCCGGCGGCTATCACGTAGTGCGCGGCCGCGACGCCCACGCCTGGACGGAAGTCTTTACGTCCAAGACCGATTGGACGATCGTCGATTCCACACCGGCTGCCGGCCGCCAGACGCACGGACTGGTCTGGGCGGCACCGATCAGGAGGCTCTGGGGTCGCCTACACTTTCTCTGGTATGAAAAAGTGATCGGCTACGATGCGTCGGCCCGCCTTGCTTTGTGGGGATGGATCAAGCGGGAGGCAAAGGTAATCAAGCAGAGCGTTTACAACCTCATAGTCCGCGGCGCCGTAGACGTGGTGCTGTTGCGTCTGGCAATAGCTGTCGCCGCGCTCGGCCTGGTCGTGGAAGTACTGCTCATTGTCCGCTGGAGCCGCCGGGCGGTGCGGAACCGCCGGAAGGTCGTCTCAAGACCGCCGATCCCGAGCAAGCAGATGAAGTTCGTCACACGGTTGCTTTCGCTGCTGGAGCGCAATGGGCTGGTCCGCAGGCCGAGTCAAACCCTGAGGGAGTTTGCTGCCGAGGCGACCAGCATGTTCAACCTGCCGGCGGAACTTCTCGCGGAATTGGTCGATCTGTTCTATCGTCTGCGCTGGGGCTTTGAAATTCCACGTCCCCAGGAACTCAGCCGCGCCGAACAGCAGGTCGAACGCGTGGCGGAGATGCTCGGGGGGAAATAACAAATTGAGGATTGCCTTGTGCCGCGTTAGGTGGTAAGAGGCGCGGCCGGAAGGCAAGTTATTCCGGATAAGGGGTTCAATGCGCGTCGCACTGGTAGGCCCGCCCCAGTCGGGCAAGAGTACGCTCTTTGCCGCTATCGCCGAGGCCGGCGGCTCCGACGTGGACATCTCGCGCCCGGACCAGCCGCACCTGGCCGTGGTGAAGGTGCCCGACGAGCGCCTGGACTGGCTGGCGGAGCATTTCCAGGCCAAGAAGGTCACACCCGCGGAGCTGGAGTTCCTCGACCTGCCGGGATTCGATCTGCGCGATGAGGCCACTCGCCACCACGCGCGGGCGCACTGGCCGGCCATGCGACAGAGCGACATGATCCTGCTGGTGCTTCGAAGCTTCGCCAACGATGCGGTGGGTACCTACCGCAACCGCATCGATCCGGCGGCGGACGTCGAGGAGCTGCTAGCTGAGATGCTCTTTGCCGATTTCGACCAGGTGAGCACACGAATTGAGAAGCTCCAGGCTGCGCTCAAAAAGCCTACCGGCCAACACGCAGAGCAGGTCCGCGAGCTGGAGTTGATGAAACGCCTGGCTGAGGCGCTCGAGGCCGACAAACCGATCGCCGAGGCGGCCAAGGCCGACTCCGAGGACAAGCTGATTCGCAGTTTTGCGTTTCTCTCGCAGAAGTCGATTCTGACTGTGGCAAATTGTTCGGAAGACGATCTGAACCAACCGGCGAAGGTACCTTCGCCCCTGGCGTGTATTTCCCTTTCGGCCAAGATCGAAGAAGAGATCGCCCAGCTACCGGCCGGGGAGAGGGGAGAATTTCTGGCCGATCTGGGCCTGGACAGCACGGCCAGCGACCGTTTGGTCAGGGCGTGCTACCAGCATTTGAATCTGGTGAGCTTCTTCACGTTTAAGTCTCAAGAGTGCCGCGCATGGTCGGTCCCCGCCGGCACGGATGCGGTGACTGCTGCCGGGCAAATTCATACCGACATGGCCCGAGGGTTCATTCGGGCCGAGACCGTCGCCTTCGAGGACCTCAGCGCCGCTGGAGACATGAAGGCCGCTAAGGCCGCCGGCAAGATCCGACTTGAAGGCAAGACATATATCGTCCAGGACGGCGATGTCGTCACCTTCCGTTTCAACGTCTGAAGGGCTGCCCGCGCTCCAGGGGAGTTTCTGGCGCGAACAGCCCGAGCTTCCCTGTCTATCTATGGGAATAACAAGTTACTCCCGCCGACAGTTGCGTGTAGAATTTCCGTTCACGTTCGTCGGGGCCCATGGGAGCGGTTTGCCCGAGTGAGTTTGGTGCAGGAGGTGACGACGTGTTGTTCAGGCGAGGTAGGCAGAAGCCAAAGCGACGATGGTGGCAGCGGCTGATCCGCATTGCCGCACTAGTGGCGATTCTGCTGATTGGTCTGTACGTCACGATGCCGTTCTGGATGCCGACCAATCTGCTCAAACGACACCTCGCTAAGCGTATGTCCCGGCAGATGGGCGTGGAGGTTCGCATCGAAGGGATGTCGCTGAGCTGGTCGCGCGGGGTGGAAATCCGAAACCTGCAAATCGATTCACCACCGGCCTTCGGCTCCAAACCCATGGTGGACGTCAAGGAAATCCGGATAGAACTTGCGCCCATCGACTTTCTCCTGCGCGGGCGAATCGGATGGATGGAGTTGGAGGAACCCAGGGCGTCCGTGCGGATCGACCCGGCCGGAAACGTGAACCTCGGGGTACTCGAGAAGCTGCAATTTGACGCCCAGCCGCTCCGCGTCAGCGTTCGCCAGGCGGTTGGCACGATTCGACTGCCCGATCACGACCGACTGCTGCAAATTCGCGTCAGCGACGCTGAATACGTTGCCGGGCGCATCGAAAGCCTAGGGCGGGTGAGCGTCTCGGCTGCGGTAGATCAAGAGGGCGGCTCGGCGCCGGTAAGCCTCCGTTTGGCCACCAGTAGCGGCGGGCAGGTCGTGGCCGCCGATGCGCTGTTCAACTTTTCCAACGTCGACCTGGCGCAGCTTCAGTTACCAAAGCTGCTCGGCCTACCGTTGCGAAAGCTCAGCGGGCGATGCCGCGGGTCGCTGAACCTCCAGATCAATCGTCAGCTAGAGGTGGATCGCTTCAGCGTGAATCTCACGATTCGCAACCTGGATGTGCAGCCTCGCACCGGGCCCAAACTGCCTCTCATCGACGAGGCAGGGTTGCGCCTCGCGGCGGCCTACGATCCTCTTACGGGTCACTTGGATATACAATCGGCCAGCGTGCGGCTGCCTGGGATCGACCTGGCCGGCCGGGCCTCTCTGTTTAGCGAGATTCGCCGTGGGCAATGGCAGGCGATCAAGAAATTGGACCTCGAGGGCATGATATACCCCTCCCGCCTAGCGGCGCTGCTGACGGGCCGGCGCGAACTTCCAGGAAAGCTCGAGATGGATGGCCCGGTGGCTCTGGAGTTTTCCGCCGCACTGCAAAACGAACTCTTCAATATACAGGCCAAGCTCCGAGCTACTTCCGCCGTCATCCGACAGGCGGACAGAGAAATCAAGCCAGCCGGACAAACCCTGGAACTGGATCTGGTTGCTCAGCTCGACCGGCGAAATTGGCAGTTGCAGGTGGACAAAGACAAAACTCGCCTGTCTTTCGGCCAGAACACATTCAAAGGAGGCGGGGCGGTCCGGGACGTTCGCCGCCTCGTCGCATTGCTGCGCGGTCGCAATGGCCAAACCGTCAGCCAGGTCGCAATGCAAGTGCTTGCCCTGTTGGACTTGGAGGGAATGTGGGAGGTGCGCGAACTGAAGTCGCTTTGCCAACTGGCCGGGCCGGCATCGGCTCGGCTGGAAGCGGCCACGTTGGAAGGGCCAATCATCGGCAAGTGTTCCGTCAAGCAGTTTGCCGGCACGCAAATGCACCTGAGCGTTCTCATTCCGCCTGAGACGCAGCTGATCGTCGAGGACTTCTTTGTCAAGAAGGCCACAGGTGCCAAGGGGGCTATGGGCCGCGACAAGCCGCTGAACCTGGATTTCTCCGGCAAGATCGACCAGACCGAACTGTCCGTTCGAAGGCTCACATTGGACCTAGTGGCTGGTGATGGACGCCTGAGCATCGACAACCATACGATGACTTTCCCCGCAGTCCAGTCGGGCGGTTTTGCCCTTGAAGCCAAGGGCGGAATCAATGCCCAGAAGATCGAGGCGATCCTGGCGCATTCTCCGGCGTTGGCACGGTTGCTGGGCGGCCGAGTCAAAGGCGGGCTCGAAGGGCAATACGACATCGAACTGGCCGGCAAGATGCATCACGGGCGCGTCGAAGTGAATTTGCGGGATATGGATCTCAGGTCCGGCCGCTGGTTTTACAAGCCACCGGGCCGGGAGGCAAGGCTCGTAGCTGATTACGCGTACAACAAAGACGCTCCGCCGAAAGAACGGCGTTTGATAACCCTGGAGGCTCAGTTTCCTGAGGCGAAATTCCAGGCCGGTGCGATCCTCCCCGAAGAGCTCTCGCAGGACAAGACCGCCAAGATGTGGGTCGATGCAAAGATCAAAGACGCCGGCTGGCTGGCGGACATGCTGCCCGCTCTTGGCCAGAACGTCGAGCGCCTCAGCGGCCCAGTCGAACTGAACGCTACGGCCAACCGGGACGCCCAAGGGCTCGCCGTAGAGGTTCGTTGTAACGCCGACGGGCTTGGGTTTGCGTCGGCCGAAGAGGTTCGGCGCCTCAAGAGGGCCGGCGTGCCGTTGCGGATTCATCTAACCGCCAGCCTTTCCCAGAGGCAAAGCGGAGGGAGAATCGCCAAGGTTCGAGAGCTGGAGGTCCAATTCGCAGACAGCCAACTGCGCCTTTCCGGTGAATTTCCTCCGGATCACTGGTCGAATGGGATGAAGATGAGGCCGTCTTCATTGGCCTCGATGAAAGGATTCAGAGGCGAGGCTGAGCTGGCACTTTCAATTGACGATTCCCTGCTCGAGCTTGTTCCGGAGCTGGCCGAGCCGGTGCATCGCCACGGATTGGACGGAAGCCTGGTCGGCCGGCTGAAAATTCGCGGCGACGGCAAGATGATCTCGGTTGTTTCCCACCTGGATGCTGGAGCGTTCTCCGCAGCTCACGTTGGTCCGTTCGTCTCGACAGCGCCGACGCGAGAGGATAGCACCGATCTCATCGAGATAGGCCCCTTTGTCAAGCCGAAGGGCCTGCCCGCCGAGGCCGACCTGGAGTTGACCGTCCCGGCTGACCTTTCACGCCTGCAAGTGAATAACCTCCATGTGCGGCTGGGCGGGCTGGTGTTTCTGGCAGGTGCCCGGATCGACCTGGATCAAACGGCCGAAGGATGGCCGAGAGGATTGGGGCAGATGGAGGCTCACGCCTCGGTGAGCATCAAGCGCCTTGAGAACCTTGCCAGCCTGGCGCCTTTCGTGCAACCCTACCGACTCAGCGGCGATTTCTTCCTTGACTGCCAACTCCGCAACGGCGGCAGCGAAGGGCTAGAAATCAGCTCGGTAAAGTTTCATGCCAGCCGCCTTGCGGCCAACTATCGGGGCAAAGACGTTACCATCGCCGGTGAAATCTCTGTGGGGGACGTGCAGTTTAGCCAGAATAGCAAACCGTCGATCGGGTGGCTCAAGACGGGCGGGCTTGAGTTGAAAGTCGGCGAGAATCATTGCTGGTTGATCGCCGAGCTAGCCGGCCTGCCTGAGCAGGCCAGCGGGGAGTTTGACCTCCTGGCGACGTATTTGGACGACAAGGATTTAAAGGACTGGCTCTCCCGGCCGGCAAACGACTCAGCACAGCACGACCAATCGCCGCCAAAAACCCAGCCCGCTCCCGCATCGCAACCGAGTTTTAGGCTTACCGACAACGAAACCGAGCAACTCCGCGAAAAAGCCGAGCAGCTCATTGCCGATATGCAGGCCTATCTGCTGACCGCGAAAGTCAATGGCCGCATCAGCATTGACCGGTTCAGGACCTTCGACGCATCTGTTAATCAGGCGTATGAAGTCAGACACGTGGAGATGGAGGCCTCGGTCGACGAGGGCAGGGTGAAGCTGGCCTACGCCGCAGGGCTTAACGGCGGGACGATTCGCAGCAGTTCCGAGATCCGCCTGGCCGACGAGGCGCCAACTGTCGTCTATGAAACTTCCATACGCGAGATTATCGCCAGCGAGAACTTTCAGCCACAGCTGGCTAGGTACTTCCCGGGCAATACGTTTTCCGGCCTGTTCCATCGCACCGAAAGGGCAACGGTTCCGCTTCGAAACGTTCTGGCCAACGTTTTGGATTACCGCTATCCGCTGCATCCAACGGGGACGGCCAAGGCGATTGCCACCGACGGTTTGCTTGAAGGGCGGGCCGCGCCAAAGTTCATCGCGGGCATCTTCCCAGGACTGAACCTCGCGAAATACCGTTACAAGAAGATGACTAGTTTTGCGACGTTTCTCCCGGATGGAGTGGCCGAAAACGACATGGTCTTCAGTGGTCGGACGTACGACATATACATTGAAGGAACCACCGATGCCCAAAACATCGGCCGCTACAATGTTGGGCTGACCCTGCTAGGTACACCGCAGTCGGCTGAGTGGAATCACCTTTACAGGCAGGGCCGCATCCTCATCTTCAAACTCAAGGCCCGCATCGAGGGCGGCAAGATGCACGACGAGGTAATTCGCTACCCCTGGCCGAACGAGACGCTCGGGGAGATCCTGCTAAAGAACAATATCATCTATCGTGTATGGTTAACCGCTCGGAAGAAACGAGCAGCCGCCGGCTGATCGCTCGTTTATGACCTGCGAAGGGAAAAGATGACTGCCAGAGAGAGCGGCGACGGTTACGATCATCACAGGGGCACAGCTCCGCTGCTTCGGCGAACCAGCCGCTCGCGAGTGGGAGTGTTTCTGGTGGTGAATCTGGCCGGTTTCGGGGCAATCAGCGCGTTCTGGCAGTATCTTGGGACGGGGCGGTGGATGGATTTTGCCCCGGCGTCGTATTACCGCGGCTTGGCTTCGCCTTTGGGCCAAACACTCCTGCGCCCACTGAACGTCCTGTCTCATCCCTGGATGATCCTGGTGGCGGGGCTGACACTGGCGGCGATCATTCTCGTGCCGATTGCGACCGCGGTCCTGTACCGTCTGATGTTCGCCGCGATCTTTGTGGCCTTGGCGGCCGTGGTCGCTCACGCCCCGGTTCTGGCGCTGGCCCTAGCGGCCGGCTGTGTGGTGGCCGCCCGCACGCCGCTCCGAAGCGACATGCCGTTTCTGGCAGTCCTCTTGGGTTTGCTGCCGGTGGGATTGTATCTGTACCTGTTTGGCTTCACCGGCAGCCGATCGGCGGAAGTGCTACCGTTGCAACGCTGGGTGCTAAGCGGGCCGCTGCTGATCGCAGCGGTGGTCGCGGCTCTCTTAGCTGCGGCGGTGTTGGCATTGGCGAAGGTAACACGATTCCGGCCGGGCGTGATCTGGCCGGCCCTGGCGCTGCTGCTGGGAGGGTCGCTGGGAATCTTCCACACCCAACTAGGCCCCGACGAGCTGGCCTACGCGCTCATTGCCGAGCGCGTGGCCGGTGGCGACGTAATCTTTCAGCCGGCCAAGCTGGCAAGCTGGTGCCGTCAGCACGACGCCGAAGGGCTCAGTCGCCAGAGACTGAAGGATAAGCTAGAGGACAACCTTAAGCTCCGCCAGAGGGAGCTGATCGCCTCCTGCCAAGGGTTTCTGGAGCCATATGGCGAATCGCGACGCGCCGTGGAGGTGCTGTGGATCGAGGCCCAGTGCCGGAGCTTGCAGCTCGACGTGCCAGCCTTTGCGGCCGGAACCGTTCGATATACCGCCTCTTTCCCCTTACCGGGCTCCGAGGGAGTTTGGCAACGCATTCGCTCGGAATGGCCCGGGACCAGCCAGGCCGCATTGGCCGAGTGGCGTTTAGGCGAACTCGCTCTTCGCAGAGGCAACCTAAACGCAGCGGACGAATATCTTCACGCAGCCTCGGAGAATCTGGCTAACTTTCTGACCACACTGAAAACGCCACCAGAAGCCGAAATCGAGTCCAGGGTCTTCCTGCCAGCCGAATCAATACCCATCCGGGCGTACTATGTCGAGGCGCTATTCTGGACTCGGCGGCTGATCTGGCTGATGGCACGCAACGATGCACTGAACGATGCTGCTACGGCCCAGGCATTGGCGGCTCTGGCCGACGAAAACCCATACCAAGCGGATTATGATGAAAGGCTCGGCAAGCTCGTCGGCCGCTACGAAAACACCAAGCTGGGTGACAACTTGAAGCTGGCCTTCGCGATGGCTACGGGCGATCCCTACGAGCAGGCCTACCAACTAATCTACCTGGCCGAGGACGAGCGGACCGACGCCGCCGTCGAGGCAAACTATCAACTCGGCATGTTGGCGATGCAGACGGCCCGCGCCCGCGCGCTGCCGCTGATCGCCAAGCTAAAAGAGCCGCAAAAGTATTTCCAGATCGTCATTGCCGCTCCGCCGAATCCCTGGCAGGAACTGTCGCGCGAGCATCTTGGACGAATCAAACCATAACCTCAACCGAAACCCTCGACGTTTGGCCCTTGATACCAAACCATCAGCAAAGGAAACTACCGGGCGTATGATTCCCGCAGGGGCTAGGTCTGCCAGCCAGCGTGTTCTGGTGGTCACGGCAACGGTCGGCTCGGGGCACAATTCCGCAGCCAACGCGATCATCGCCCAACTCCAAGCCGAGACCCCTCCAATCGAACTGGAGTTTCTGGATGTGCTGAGGTTCACACCGCGGCTCTTCCGCGCTTACTATGCCGGCGGCTTCGCCCTGGCGATGTCGCGATTTCCCAGTGTGTACGGCCTGGGGTACTGGCTGACCAATCGACCGAACAAGTCGTCGCGCAACCTGGTGGAGCGACGTCGACTCTGGGACGAGCGATTGGCGATGAGGCAATTCGCCCGGTACCTTCGCAGCCATTCTTTCGACCTGATGGTGCACACGCATTTTCTTGCCCCGCCGCTGGTCGGCTGGCTGATGCGAAGGGGCGAGGTAACCAGCAGGCAGTTTGTTGTGGTTACCGACATCGAGGTCCACCGATTCTGGTATTCGGAGAACGTAGACCACTGGTTCGTACCGACCGATTACAGCGCAGGACTCCTACGAAACTGGAGCATCGAACCGAACCGGATCACGGTCAGCGGCATTCCGATCCATTCCAAATGGAGCAAGCCCCTCGACCGCGACCGAATTTTCTCAGATTGGCGCCTTCCGTCAGATCGGCCGATCGTTTTGCTTTCCGGTGGGACGGAGTTTACCTGCGGGCCAATCGTGAAGATCGCCAGGCGCGTTGTCGCAGCCTCTCAGGGGGCTTATGTCGTTGTCCTGGCCGGGCGAAACAAGAAGCTGCTTAGCCAGATCGCTGTGCTTCCAGAGGCCCCCCAGCGGCTTATCGGCGTGGGCTTTACCGACCGCGTGCACGAGCTGGTGGAGGTATGTTCACTAATGGTCACCAAGGCCGGTGGGATTACTACCGCTGAGTGTTTGGCCAAGGCCACGCCGATGGTGCTGCTGAAGCCCGTGCCCGGCCATGAAAGCGGCAACGCCGCCTACCTTCAGCGCGAAGGAGCGGCCGTGACGACCAGAAACGTCAAGGATGTGGCCGAGACCGTCGCTCGTCTTCTGCGCGAGCCCGGCCGGGTGGCACACCTGGCTGAGAACGCACGCAGATTGCATAGGCCCGGCGCGCAGACGGTTGCGGAGGCTATTCGTCAGGCTGTTCTTTCAGCGCCGGTTGACTGCCCGGGCCGGGGCGAGAAATCCTGACTTCCACCTCTTCCACCCGCTTTGCTCGAAGTGTGAACGTCCCGGTAAAGGTGGTGCCGTCCGGCCGGGTGAGGACAATCGCCAGGCCCAACCGACCCTTTATCAGCGACCACTGCCCCAATGTCTTGGCCCGTTTCAGTGCGCTGGAAAGTAGCCTCGGCGGCAACCACTGCTGAGGGTGGAACTTCAGTCGGCCGTCGCGTGCAGCCTGGAAGAAGGCCTCGGCGTCGCGGAACCTCTGTCGCTGACTGAGCGCCCTTGCCAGATAGCTTGTCAACGTCTGAACGACTGCAAGGACGTACTTTTCGGCCGTCGGGTTGTCATCCAGCGACGACCACCACTGTTCGTAGCGTTTCTGGAAGGCTTTCACGTCGCGTCCGAAGCGTTGGGCAAAGGCGAACCGCCACGGCCGGCCGTCAGCAATATCGTTGATGAAATCCGCGAATGCGGACTGATATTTCCCGCCGTCGGCGTGCACTAGAAAATGTACCATCGACCACGCCTGGCAGTAATTCCGCCACTGGACGTCAGCATTCCATTCATGGCGCGTCATCGTGATCATTTCACGGAAGGCCCGGACCTGGTCCCTCTGAATCATCCCCTTGAGGCGTTGCAACCGGCGGGGTGGAATAACGCCGGTGACGTAGTTGTCCCCGGTCCAGATGCCCAGTTCAAAATACTCCGCCAGCCCCTCGTTGACCCAGACGGGTAGATTCGCGCTGATCACCCGGTGGGCGAACTGGTGAAATCCCTCGTGCTGGACGATTTGCCACAGCGAGCTGGTGCGTCCGCCTTCCGGCACGACGGCCATCAGGCTGCTTCCCTTGAACACGCCGACGGTTCCCTCCATGCCCCCTGCGGCGAAATAGTCCTGCCGACGGTTGAAGAGGTAAAACGGCAGGCGCTTGCGGATCGTCCCGCTGAAGCCCTTGGTGCGACGATGATATTCCTCGGCCATTGCGCTTAGCCTGGCCGCCGCCTCACGCACCGTCTCGACGTCCAAATCAGTGTGAATGACGTAGTATTTCGTCGGGTACGCTCGCAGTTTCGCCCGGCGATCGTGGGCTGATTCGGCGTAGGTGAAATTAGCCGCCATCGCAAGGAGCGCGATGATCCCAACGGGAAGATACAAGCTTGTATTCTGAACCTTGACCAACATTCTTACCCCTTCTCCCGACTGGCGGGAGTTCTTATTTGAAGACATCTTAACACCCTCGCAGACCCTGCTGGCAGCAGAAACTCTCGCGTGGGGCCTTGACCGCTCCAGCCGTGGCGCCTATGTATGACTACATGGCAGTCGAAGGCGCTGAGGATGTGGAGATTTGTTCGTTCGTTGCCGAGGCGCGGAGGCTTGGTATGAAATCGATTCACATCGTTGAGGAAACGCTTCCGGTGGCATGGGAGAAGGCCGTCATCGCCTGCTGGCAAACCGGCGAGAGCTTCCCCACCGAGTACGACCAGCCCGGCGACCCGAACAGCCGGGACGTCACCGCGATGATCCACGTCACAAAGCCGTTCCAGGAGCCGCGAATACACCGGGCGTTTCCCGGCGGGCTCGATGACCTGGAAAAGTATCGGGCCGAAGTGCTCTACGGGGTCCACGACCACTGGATCGACCCCTCGGCCGGCAAGTGGGAATACACCTACCACGAACGGTTGAGGACCTACAAGGTGCCGGGCGTCGGGCTGTTCGATCAGATCGCAGCGGTAATTGAGAAGCTCAAGGCCGTGCCGTTCACCCGCCGGGCCCAGGCGGTCACCTGGCAGGTCTGGAACGACACGAACATCCAGGACCCCGCCTGCCTACAGCGACTATGGTTTCGCATCTCGGACGGTGCGCTCCACATGAATATCCACATAAGGTCAAACGATGCCTTCAAGGCCGCCTTCATGAACATGTACGTCTTTACCGAGCTACAGCGGATGATGGCCGAGCAGATCGGCGTCGAGGCCGGTCAGTACATTCACATCGCCGATTCGTTCCACATTTACGGCAGCTATTTCGAGCAATTCCAGGGTTTCCTCAAAACGGTCGCCAACCGCACCGTCGCCCAGCGAGTTTACACCACCGAGTTTGCGAAGGATTTCTTTCTCGAAGGCTGCGACGCGCTGCTGGCCGAGGAGGACATGCCTGCCAACAAGAGCGCTCTCATCGAGAAACGCAAAAGGGAATTGATGGGCGCCGCCGAATAGCGGGCGAAGCATTTCATCGGTTCGTGCAGCCAGAGAGCCTAGGTTTCCCTGCCGATCAGCAACGTAGCGTTTTTCCCGGTTTCCTTGACGACCTTTAGCGCCCGATCGGCCGAGCGGAGCAGTTCACGGCAACTTCTACCATCGTCGGGGAAGCTGGCCAGTCCGCCGGAGATGGTCAGCGAGCCGCGGGCCTCCGAGCCCAAAGCGGGGAATTCATGTCGCTCGACGGCCTTGCGGAACCTCTCGGCCACGATGTAGGCCGCTTCGGGGGGCTGGCTGTTGGGCTGGCGAGGCTCGGCAGGATCCCAGAACAGCACCGCGAACTCATCGCCTCCGATCCGCGCGACGATATCCTGCACGCGCGTGGTCCGCTTGATCAGCCGGGCGATCTCCCGAAGAATCTCGTCGCCGGCGGCGTGCCCGTAAGTGTCGTTGTAGCGCTTGAACTCATCAATGTCGAACAAGAGCAATGTCACGCGGAAGCTCTTGGCGTCGCCGCGCAGGAGAATCTGGTCTGTCACGTGGTAGAAGTAGCGCCGGTTGTGGGCCCCGGTTAGATGATCGGTAATCGCCAGGCGGCGCAGCGATTCGCTGCGCCTGGCCGTTGCCAACAGCGCCGGCAGGCAGTCCTGGACGGTTGAGAGAAACTCCAGCCCCGAGGCATCGAGCCGGCCGGTCGGCGTCTTGGAGATCAGTACCCGCTGTGAGTCGTCGGCCGCGTGCAAGAGCGGTTCGGCCGAGTGCGAAAGCGTCTTGCCATCGGTCCAGATTGCCTCCAGGCCGCAACGCTCGCCCACAACGGCTGCGATGCGCGATTCCAGTTGTGCTACGGTCCGAGTTGCCTTGACCATCTCCGCTAATTCTGGCCCGCTCAGCGCAGGCTGGACGCCACCGGCGGATGCCGACACAGTTTGACCGGACGCGGCGCGAATCATGCAGCGCAGGTCGCGATCGGTCGGTGGGTCGATAAAATAGTCGTCGAGCACCTTGCCGGTTAGGTCTCGGACCTCCGGTTCGGCAGCCGGCGGGCAGAGGGCAAAGAGCTTGGCATCGCGCTGTAGACGCCGCGAAGCACGGCAGAGCCCATCGAAGCCGGTCCGTGGCGCAGTCAGCACGACGGCCGCATAGCGGCTGCGGCCCATCTCCAGCAGGGCGTCATATGCGTCGCCGCAACGGCAGGTACGCTCCTTGCCAAGCCGGCTGGCCAACTCATCGCCTTGGCGACCCTCGGCCACCAGCAGCATTTTCCCGGTGTCGATCAGGGCTCGTCCTCCAGCAAGGCGGCCAGCTCCTCGGGACTCAGCAGCTCAAGAGGCCGCTTCGCTTCGCCGCTGTTGAGGTCCTTGTCGGCGGTCTTGGCCTCTTGGTTGTCCGTTTGAGCCTCCATGCTTTCGACCGTCGGCACGTCGTCGAGCAGGTCGGCCACGTCCTCTTCGTCAAAATCTTCAGTTGAACCCCTGGCCAGCTGCTCCACGGGCTTGCTGGCAGGCGGCTGCTCCGGGCGACGCCCGGCAGCTCGCTCGCTTGCCGGCCGGACCTCCGCCTGAGCTGCTTTGGGTTCTGTGGCCGGGGGTTCTACAGCCGCCGGCGCCCCGGCAGCCTCGGGCGGCTTTGCCAGGCGCTGCATCGCTTCAGGCAGATCGGCCCGGGCCATCATGCGGACGCCGCTGAGGTCCTCGCTGGTCAAGTCAGGAGGCACCGTCCCAACCGCCAGAACCTCCACGTTCATACGGCGTGCGATCTCCAGCAGCCGCAGGTGCCGGCCACGCACCAGGCGCAAGTCCACCACCAGCACACCCGTCGAAGCGGCGAGAATTTCTGCCGTCGCTTCATACGCGCTGGCCACTCGAACGCACTCTACGCCCGGCACTTTCAGCTCGCCAAGCCTAGCGCTGCCCACAAAGAGCATGACTGCTCGTAGACTGCAACTGGCGTGCTGATTGCGCTGCGCCGCTGGCCCCAGGCCCTCTGTGCCGGGCCGGTCTGTCCAACTGCCGCTCATGAAGTGCTTCCAAAGCCTCCTGACTGCCAAGGGGTCCCGCTGGCGATGTTCCGCCCGCTAGGTCCCTACTCCAGTTTACTCACAAACACTGAATTCGTCAAAGTACATTCACCTCCGGTAAGGCGTTGAGCGGCAGCCGGAGAGGCCCGCATATGCAGCGATTGTCTTTCAGCTTGGGCAGTGCTATATTCCAGAGCGATGAGCCAAGAACCGCACGGCACCGAGCGCAAGCGCAACATTTGGGCACCCTGGCGGATGGAGTACATCGACGGGCTCCATGAGGGCCAGGACGACGGCTGTTTCCTCTGCCGCGATCGCGACGAGACGGAAAACGACGAGAAGAATCTCGTGCTCTGGCGAGGGCCCCGGACGCTGGCTGTGCTAAACCGCTTTCCCTATACCGGCGGACACAGCATGGTCGCGCCGTTCGATCACGTCGCCGGTTTGGACGATCTCGACGGACCAACCATGCAGGAAATGATGGAAATGGTCCGCGACCTGCGGAAGCTGCTTGCCCATGCGATTCACGCCGAGGGTTTCAACATAGGGATGAACATCGGCAGATGTGCCGGGGCGGGCCTGCCCGAACACCTGCACATCCACATCGTGCCACGCTGGGGCGGGGATACGAATTTCATGGCCGTGCTCAGCGATGTCCGCGTGATCCCACAGACACTTGCGAGCCTGTTTGTCCGGCTGCGCGAGGCCAGCGCGGAACTCCAACTGCCAAAGCTTTCGTCATGAGCCAACCCGGCGTCCCAACTTCGCGACAGGACTATGAAGAGCACCAGAGACGGCTGCGTGCGGTTTGCGCCGTTAACGAAGCCGACAGCGGCGGACGAAAGGTTTTCGAGGTAGAACACCCCTACCGCACGTGCTTTCAGCGTGACCGCGACCGGATCGTGCACAGCACGGCTTTCCGGCGTCTCGATTTCAAGACGCAGGTATTCGTCCCGCACGAGCAAGATCATTTCCGCACTCGGCTGACGCATACCCTTGAGGTGGCGCAGATCGCTCGCGACCTGGGCAGGGCGCTTAGGCTCAATGAGGACCTTATCGAAGCTATCGCTCTGGCGCATGATCTGGGCCACCCGCCGTTCGGCCACGGAGGAGAAAAGGTGCTGGACGAGTTGATGGCCGACCACGGCGGGTTCGAGCATAACCGCCAATCGCTGAGGATCGTCGAGTACCTTGAGCATCCGTACCCTACCTTTCGCGGGCTGAATCTGACCCGAGTGGTCCTGGAATGCCTGGCCAAACATGAGACGAAGTACGACACACCGATCGGCGAGGAATTCAACGGCGGTGCGTTCGCCGCGCTGGAAGGTCAGGTGGTAGACTTGGCTGACGAAATCGCGTACACCGCAGGCGATCTCGAGGACTCTCTGGCCTCGGGCCTAACCGAAACCGAGCAGCTTTCGGCGTTGAGGCTCTGGCAGGAAGCCTGGGCGGCGGCGGAAAGCGACTTTCCCAATGCGCGATGGATTCACAAGCGCATCCGGGCCACGAAGGCCGTGCTGGCTCAGATGGCCGACGATGCCGTGGCCACAACGAACGAGAACGTTCGGACCCTTTGCATCCGCAGCACGGAAGATGTTCGTCAAGCCGGCAGGCGGATTGCAGAGTTTTCCGGACCTATGCGGCCGGCCGTAAATGCCTTGCAGGAGTTCCTGCTGGAAAACGTATATCAAGCCGGCGAGAACGCCAAACAGACCCAACAGGCCGGGCAGATCCTTCGCCAACTCTTCGAGGCCTACGTCAACGATCCGTCGCTGCTGCCGGAACGATACCGCAAGCGGATAGACACCGGCGGCGACATGTCCACATATCGCGTGACCTGCGATTATATCGCGGGCATGACGGACCGATTCTGCAAGGAGCAACATAAAAGGATCTGCCGGCGGTAGGCTGCCGGACTGCCAAGGCCCGTTGCGGTTCGGTCTGACCTTTCATACTGCACCGAAAGAACAAGCCCCCGCCCAGTGGACGGGGGCCGTTCTGTAAAATCAGGATCTGCGCCGTGGCTATTCTTTCTTCTTTTTCCTTCTGGAACCCTTTGGGGCGGGTTTTTCTTTTTCAGAAGCCTCTTCGGCAGGTTTTTCTTCCTCTTCTGCGGGGGCTTCCTCTGACGGCAAAGCCTCTTCTTCCTCGGCCTCCTCGATATAAACATCGTCGAGGTCGGTGGCATCGACCTGCCGCCGCAACAGGTAATAGATCACGGTGGTGCTGCTAGCAGCGTAGCTCAGCAGGAACGCCATCACGCCGCCCGCTACCAGGAATACCCACAGGCCGATCAGCCAGGCCCCGACTGGCATCCACCCGGTCATCGCTTCCCAGTTAAACGGGCCGAAGAGCCTCTCGAAAGTCGGGCTGGCCCACATCACGTCCAGCTTGTCAGCGTCCTGGTGCAGCCGCTGGCCGTAGCCGATGACGCCCCATTTGATGAAGTAATGGCTCGCTGCCAGGGCGATGAAAGCGAACAGCCGGACAAACAGATACGTGACTACGCCATAGAACAGGGCGACCAGCCCATAGAGCACCGCTCGCCATGGGCGAGCAAAGATGTAGCTAAAGCTGCGGCTGATTGCGTCGAAGCTGTCGGAACCCTCCACGGCGATCGTCGGGTACATCAAGGGGAACCCGGCCACCAGCCCGACCAGCAGGAAGGCGATGAGCAACCCGAGAACAATCGCCAGGAAGAACAGCAGCCCCATGATGATGTCACCGACGTAGGGGATGCTTCCCAACAGTCCACCTATCGCCAGGAATGCACCCAGGATAAGGATAATGGCAGCCGGAACCAGCGGTGCGGTAAAGAAGCTCAGAAACTTGCTGCAGGAGAATTTCATCGCCTGCATGGGCGATATCTTCTCTTCCCTGGCAAAATGCAGAGCGGCGATGCGGTGAATCGCCCCACCAAAAAACGCCACAATTGCCAGGCAGCCGGTCAGGAAGATCAGCGCGTAAACCCAGTGCACGCAGATGAGCCAGCTAAGGGCGTGCGCGCCTAGCAGTCCCCAATAGACAAATCCCGCCTTGCTGTCCGCTGGGATCGGGGCACTCACGCCCACGGCCTGGACAGTCTGGACCGCGCGGACGGGCATGGCGCGGCCGGCGAGTTTCTTGCGATAGTCCTGCAAGTTCCCGAAGATGTTGCCATAGCGGACCGCCCCGATAGCGTGGGACAGGCACCGCAGTTCATAATTAAGCAGGCTGGTGAAAATTCCCTCGCCCCGGATGCTCTGGGCGATTCGAGCGAATTCCATCTTCCGCTCGGTGATCTTCTGTTCGGCGATGGCCAGGTCTTCGCGAAGCTTCTCTTTGGTCCTGTCGAGTTGCGCTTCTTCGCGGATCGCACCGACGGTCCTTCGGGCGTCTTTCTTGGCATCCACGAGGGCGTCCTTAATTCGTTCAATCTCCTCGTCGAAAAGGGCCTCGGCCTCACTGAGCAGTTCGGAGTAGCTTTTGCCTTTCTGGATGTCTGCCGGCGACCGCGAAGGGGCTTGCAGGCCTTCGTTCATCTTGCTGAGCTCTTCGGCGAAGGCATCCTGAAGATGGCCGAGAGGCAGCTTGAATCTGTAGTTGCTCATGGAGTACTTTTGGGATTCCGTCTGAGCCACCAGCGTTGCGGCGCGCTCAAGCCGGCTGTCTTCCCAGCGTTGCCTGTCCTTCCCAAACTGCCGCGTGGGCTTGGAAAAGTGATCGTAGATCTCGTTCTGATAGACGTACTGATCTCCCAAAGACCAAAACAGATCTATCACCCAGCCGAAGCAGAAGATGATCACAATGGCCGCCAGCGCCAGCGCCAACTTGCTGGGCTGGATCGCCATCTTGAAACTCTTGAAGATATGCGTGAAGTGAAAGACCTCCGCCCAGTTGATTCGCCTCAGCTCGTGTTGCTCATCGGCCATGGCCTTACCCTTTCGATGCGACTCGCTTTGCCTGAAGGCAACGAGTCTGAAGGTCCAGTTACTTTTCCAATTCGTTGCAGATGTCGGCCGCTCAGCCCAAGCGCCTCAGACGTCCGTTGCCAGGCGAACCATCCGGGCGCATAGCCACTTCCGGCCACGGCAATCCCATCGGCCAGGATTATACGTGTCCGGTAAGCGGCTGCAAAGATTTTCCATATAAGGCGGCGGAAGACGCCGGGCGGGACGAGCTGGTCAGGAAGCTCCCTCGGTTGGGGATTTCTGGCTGCCCTTTTTTGAAGCCTTGGACTTTTCCTGGCTGGTGGGGTTTTCCTTTTCGGCGTCTTTTCGGTATGACTCGCTGCGGTAGTCGGTTTGGTAGAAACCGCTGCCCTTGAAGATTACGCCCGCGCCGGAGCCGATCAGGCGCTTGAGTTTGCGCCGGCCACATTTCGGGCAGAGGCGGAGCGGCTTGGCGGTGATCGACTGGAACTCTTCAAACGCATGTCCGCAAGCAGCACACTGATACTCGTATGTGGGCATTCACGAATCTCCATTCTCTTGCTGGTTGGATTCTTCCGGCTCCTTCGAGACAATGACCGAGCTGGGCCGAATTGTCCTGCCTTTGAGTCGGTATCCTTTCTGGAGCTCGCGTAGGACAGTCTGCGGCGGGTGGTCGGCCGACGGTTGCTGCATCATGGCTGAGTGCTGGTCGGGATCGAACGGTTGGCCTTCGGCGTCGATTCGCTCCAGCCCGAATTTTCCCAGCGTCTCCAGGGCCTTGTCGTGAACCAATTGCATGCCTTTTAGCAGTGGATCTTCCGGATCGTGGTTGGCCCCAGCGGCCTCCAGAGCCCGCTCCATATCGTCCAAAACCCCCAGCAGCGCCTTAACCAATTCTTCATTGGCGAACTCGCGGGCCTGGGCGAGATCTCGCTGGACGCGTTTCTGGTAGTTCAGGTAATCGGCTGAGACCCTTTGGAGTCTGGCCAAGAGATCGTCGCGCTCCTGCTGAAGGGACATCTGCTTTTCTTCGGTCTCCGCTTGCTGCACAGCCTGCGGCTCGGCCTGCAACTGAGCCTCTGGGAGCTGCTCGTCGCTCGCAGCTGCTTTGGGTTTCTCTTCCTCTTGCTTGGGATGTTTCCTTTTCTTCCCACTCATTGTGACTTCCTTCGCCGGTCGCTGTTCACTTGCCGTTGGGAGCGAAATATTCTTTCAATTTGTCGAAGAATCCCTTCCGTTCCGGGGTTATGTTGGCCTGTTCGGTCTTTGCGTATTCGGCTAGCAGCTCGCGCTGCTTTTTGGTGAGCTTGGCCGGCACCTCGATGTACACCTGCACGTATTCATCGCCCTGCTGGCCGGTGCGTTGGTTGGGCAGGCCTCGCTTCTTGAGCGTCACGGCGTCGCCGTTTTGCGTTCCAGGCGGAATCTCGATTTCCTCCATGCCAACCAGCGTCGCGACCTCCGCCTTGCCGCCGAGAGCCGCCTGCGTGAACGTTATCGGCACGTTGCAGAAAACGTCGTCTCCTCGACGCACCAGCAGCGGATGCGGGCAAATGCGAACGTAGACGTGCAGATCGCCTCGGCTGGTCCCTTCTTCGTTCGGCTCGCCCTCACCTCGCGCCCGGACGATCTGCCCTTCGTGGACGCCGGTCGGAATGTGCACGGTCAGGACGCGCCTTTTCTTAGCTCGGCCGCTGCCCCTACAGGCGCTACAGGGGTCCTTTACGAGCGTGCCTTTACCGCGGCATTGCGGGCAGGCGATGATCCGGACGCTCATGCCGAAAAGGCCCTGCATCGGCTGTTGAACCTGTCCGTACCCGCCGCACGTGGCGCAGCGCTGGGGTTCGGTGCCCGGCCTGGAACCGGTGCCGTGGCAGGCCTCACACAGGTCGATCCGCTCAAACTCCAGGGTTTGATCCACGCCGGTGGCCACCTGCTCAAGGGTCAGTTCCACCTCGGTCTCCAGGTCCAGCCCGCGACTGGCGGCCCTTCGCCGAGTCCGGCCGAAGCCGCCAAAGATATCCTCGAACATCGAGAAGATGTCGCCAAAACCCATGCTGGAGAAATCATGCAGGCCGGCTCCGCGTAGTCCTTCGTGGCCGTACCGATCGTAACGCTGGCGTTTGGTCGGATCGGAGAGGACCTCGTAGGCCTCGGCCAACTCCTTGAACCTCGCCTCCGCCTCGGCCTTATCGCCCTTGTAGTTGTCGGGGTGGTACTTCAGCGCCAGCCTTCTGTAGGCGCGCTTGGTCTCGTTCGAACCGGCGTTGCGGCCCACGCCCAACACTTCGTAATAGTCGCGCTTGCTGGCCATGCCACACCGGCAACTGAAAGCCCTACCAACAGTCAGGGGCGCCGCTGTTATTCACCAGAGCGCCCCTGAGCTTTCGTTTCCAATCCACAATCCGAAATCCGCGATCAACAATTGAATTAGTGTATCGCTTCGGCGACTTTGGCTTCATCCTCGGCCTTTTCATCGTACTCGGTGACCATCAGGTCGGTGGTCAGCAGCAGGCCGGCGATCGACGCAGCGTTTTCCAGGGCGATCCGCGTGACCTTCGCCGGGTCGATGATGCCGGCGGCGATCACGTCAACGTATTTACCAGTAGCGGCGTCGTAGCCGATGTTGTTGCCGCGTTCGAAGATTTCGTTGACGACGACCCGCCCGTCCTCGCCGGTGTTTTCGACGATCTGTGCGGTTGGGGCCGTCAACGCGTTGGCCACGATGTCCACGCCGATTTTTTCGTCACCCTTGGCTCTGTCTCGGACTTTCTTAACGGCCTCGACGCAGTGCAGCAGCGCTACGCCGCCGCCCGGCACGACGCCTTCCTCGCTGGCCGCCCTGGTGGCGTGCACGGCGTCGTCGATCAGGTCCTTGCGCTCCTTCATCTCGCTTTCGGTGGCTGCTCCGGCCTTAACCACAGCCACGCCGCCGGTCAGCTTGGCCAGCCGTTCCTGGAGCTTCTCCCGGTCGTAGTCGCTGGTGGTCTTTTCGATCTCGTTGCGGATTGTCTCGACGCGGGCGGCGATGTCCTTCTTGCTGCCGCCTCCCTCGATAATCGTGGTATTGTCCTTATCCACTGCAATGCGCTTGGCTGTGCCAAGCATGCTCAGCTCGACGCTCTCCAGCTTGATTCCCAGGTCCTCACTGACGACCTGTCCGCCGGTGATGGTGGCGATGTCAGCCAGAATCGCCTTGCGACGGTCGCCAAAGGCCGGCGCCTTGACCGCGCAGACCCTCAAAATGCCGCGCAGTTTGTTGACCACCAGCGCAGCCAGCGCTTCACCCTCCAATTCCTCGGCGACGATCAGCAACGGTTTGGCAGCCGTGGCGATCTTTTCCAGCACAGGCACCAGGTCCCGCACGCTGGATATCTTCTTTTCGTGGATGAGGATATAAGCGTCTTCAAGCACGGCCTCCAATGTATTTGGATTCGTGATGAAGTAGGCAGAGATGAATCCCTTGTCGAACTGCATACCCTCCACGTGCTCCAGCTCATTATGAAGGGACTTGCCTTCCTCTACGGTGATAACCCCGTCGGTGCCGACCTTGTCGAACGCCTCGGCGATGAGAGAGCCGATTTCGGGTTCCCAGTTGGCCGAGACGGTCGCGACCTTGCGGAGGTCCTCGGTGCCTTTGACCTTCTTGGCCTGTTCGGCGATTTTCTCGGCCGCCGCTTCGACGGCCATGTCAATGCCGCGCTTGATCGCCATCGGGTTGGCACCGGCCATGACGTTCTTGAGCCCTTCGGCCATGATCGCTTCGGCCAGCACCACCGCGGTGGTCGTGCCGTCGCCGGCTACGTCGGCTGTCTTGGAGGCGACCTGGTTGGCCATCTTCGCGCCCATGTTCTCGAACGGGTTCGGCAGATCGATCTCCTTGGAGACCGTCACACCGTCCTTGGTGACCTTGGGTCCGCCGAAGGACTTCTCCAGCAGCACGTTCCGCCCGGTCGGGCCCAACGTAACCTTCACGGCGGCGGCTAGCTTCGAAACTCCCTCGAGCATCGCCGCCCGGGCGCCGGTATCGAACAGCATTTGCTTTGCAGGCATGATTCGCTCCTCGTCAGTTCGTTAATTCGTGAACTCGTGAATTCGTCAACTCACCAATACTCCGAGTCGCTCACGCGCCCGCGGGGTCACGAATTCACGAGCTGGCGGTTGTTATTCCTCGATGACTGCCAGGACGTCCGATTCGCCGATGAGGACGTATTCCTCGCCGTCGATCTTGATCTCGGTGCCGGAATATTTGCCGTAGAAGACCTCGTTGCCCTTCTTGAGGCCCATCTTGCCGCGCTGGCCGCTATCCAGCAGCTTTCCCGGCCCAACGGCGACCACCTTGCCACGCTGGGGCTTTTCCTTGGCCGTGTCCGGCAGCACAATGCCGCCGGCGGTGGTCTGCTCAGCTTCGCTTTGCTTAATCAGCACGCGATCGTCCAACGGTTTTACTGCCATTTTCGTCAGCTCCTTACTCCCAAGTCTACGTGACTATCTTCTCACCTCTAACCTGCTTTTGGTCAGCAGGTTACATCATCCCGCCGCCCATGCCACCCATACCACCCATGCCACCCATGCCTCCCATGCCGCCAGGTGGCATGCCGGGCGGGCCTTCATCGGCTTCGGTGGGCAGCTCGCTGACCGTCGCGTTGCAAGTCAGCAGTATGCAGGCCACCGAGGCTGCGTTCTGCAAGGCGATGCGCGTGACCTTGGTCGGGTCGATTACGCCGGCGGCGGTTAAGTCTTCATAGACCATAGTGTCGGCGTTGAAGCCAAAGCCGCCGGTGCCCTGCTCGACCTTGTGCAGCACCACCGGTGCGACCTGGCCGGCGTTGGCGACGATCTGCTTAAGCGGCTCGCTCAGCGCCTTGCGGACAATCTCCACGCCGGTGGCCTCATCGCCCGTGGCCTTGACGCTCGCCAGCGCCTTGCGGGCCCGAATCAGCGCCACGCCGCCGCCGGGCAGCGTGCCCTCTGCAATCGCCGCCCGAGTGGCGTGCAGGGCATCCTCGATGCGAGCCTTCTTCTCCTTCATCTCCGGCTCCGTAGCCGCACCGACATTGATCTGCGCCACGCCGCCTGCCAGCTTCGCCAGCCGCTCCTGAAGCTTCTCGCGGTCGTAATCGCTGGTGGTGGTCTCGATTTCCTGGCGGACCTGCTCGATACGGGCCTGAATCTCGGCCGTTCGGCCGGCCCCTTGAATGATCGTGGTGTTGTCGTTGTCGATGGTGACCTTCTTGGCCGTGCCCAGATCGGCAATGGAGATGCTCTCCAAGTCGATCCCGAGATCCTTGGTGAAGATCTTCGCCCCGGTGAGGATGCCGATATCCTGCATCATGGCCTTGCGCCTATCGCCGTAGCCGGGTGCCTTGACCGCGCAGACGGCCAAGATCCCGCGAAGCTTGTTGACCACCAGCGTCGCCAGGGCCTCGCCCTCGACATCCTCGGCGATGATCAGCAGCGGCCGCTTGGCCTTTGAGACCTTCTCCAGCAGCGGCACCAGTTTGCCGACGTTGGAGATCTTTTCTTCATGGATCAGCACCAGCGGCTTTTCCAGCACGCACTCCATTGCCTCCGGATCGGTAATAAAGTGAGGCGAGAGAAAGCCTCTGTCGAACTGCATGCCTTCGACCACGTCCACGGTGGTCTCCATGCCCTTGCCTTCCTCAACGGTGATGACGCCGTCCTGGCCGACCTTTCTCATCGCCTCGGCCAGCATCTTTCCGACCGTCGGGTCGTTGTTGGCGCTGATGGCGGCCACGTTGCGAATGCTCGCCTCGTCGCCGGCCACCGGCACGGACATCTTGGCCAGCTCGTCCACGATCGCCCGAACGGCCTTGCGGAGCCCGCGGGCCAACGCCATCGCGTCGGCCCCGGCGATCAGGTTGCGGTAGCCTTCTTTGAAGATGGCCTCGGCCAGGACGGTGGCGGTCGTGGTGCCGTCGCCGGCGGCGTCGGAGGTCTTGGAGGCCGCTTCCTTCACCAGTTGGGCACCCATGTTCTCGCTCTTGTCGGCCAGCTCGATTTCCTCGGCGACGGCCACGCCGTCCTTGGTGACGGTCGGGGGCCCCCAGCCCTTATCGAGGATGGCGTTTCTGCCGCGTGGGCCGAGTGTGCTCTTAACGGCCCGGGCCAGCTTTTCCACGCCGGTCAGCAGCGCTTCGCTGGCCTCGGTGTCAAATGCTAACTGCTTGGCGGCCATAAGAGGGCTCTCCTTTCGATTCTTGATCTAACTAGCTTTTCTTCAAACGGTTAGCGGTCATCCGCGAACACGTAGGTTCCGCGTCGGCCGCGCGCCCGGCGCGCGGGCGCGACGATGAGACATTAGCAACCATCATGCCTCAAAGACTAACCTCTTTCCGCAACAGACTTTGCGTTTCGGCTCGATCTCGTAACGACCCGCTCTAGCCTGCCAACCTTGCATGTCCCGGCCGGCTCGAAGACGCGTTTTGACAGCGTCAGCAGTTTGGGCCTGCGGTGACTTGCACTGCCGCTATTGAAGAGGGGCCAGCAGTTCGCTGACGAACTGGCCAATCCGGCGGAGGAGCTCCTGGCGGGGTTCATCCTTGGCGTCGCTGATGCGGTGGACGATGGCCGAGCCGACAATCGCCCCGTCGGCCACCTCGCACACGGTGCGGACCATCTCCGGGCCGGAGATGCCAAAGCCCACGCAGACGGGTATGCCGACGTGCTTGCGCAGTTGGGCCACGGCGGCAATGGTCCCCTCGGGGAGCCTGTCGCGTTCGCCCGTGATGCCGGCTACGGAGACGTAGTAAGCAAATCCGTGACAGTGGCGTGCGATCTCGATCCGCCGCTTGGGTGGCGTGGTGGGGGCTATGAGCATGACGTTGGCCAGCTTGTGCTCGGCTGCCAACGCCTCGACTGCGGGGACTTCCTCGAGGGACATGTCCGGGATGATCAGCCCGTCGAAGCCGGCCTCTGCGGCAGCGGCGAGGTAGGTTTCCACGCCGTGGCGGTAGACGATGGAGTAGCTGACCATGGCCAGCAGCGCCAGCTCGCCGCCAGCCTGGCGGTAGCGCCGGACAGTCTGGAGGATCTCCTCGCTCGTGACGCCCGAATCCAACACTTCGGTATAAGAGTTCTGGATGACAGGTCCGTCGGCGATGGGATCGGAAAACGGCACGCCCAGCTCGCAGATCTTCACGCCGCGAGCTTCAAAATCTTTCAACAGCGCCTCGGTCGTCTCGAGGTCCGGATAGCCGGCAGTTATGAACGGGAGCAATGTTTTTTTGCCTTCGGCCCTCAGCTCGGCAAAGGTTCTGACAATTCGGTTATCGTCCAGTCCGGTCATTGTGGTTGTTTCTTGTCTTTTTGAAATCGGTGCAATTCGTGTAATTCATGGACTAGTGCTTCTGCTGGCGTCGTTTGAGGATATCTGCAATCTCATTGCAATCCTTGTCGCCACGGCCGGAGAGATTGATCAGGATAATCTGATCCTTGCTCATTTTTGGAGCGATCTTCATTGCCTCGGCTACGGCGTGGGCGCTTTCCAACGCGGGTATGATGCCCTCGGCGCGGGAAAGTGCGATCGTGGCGTCTATCGCATCGTCGTCGCTGCACGTGGTGTAGCGGACCCTGCCGGTTTCCTTCCAGTATGAGTGTTGCGGCCCGACGCCTGGGTAGTCCAGGCCGGCTGAGACGCTATGCACCGGAGCGGTCTGGCCGTCGGCGTCCTGGAGCACGTAGCTGTACGTGCCGTGCAGAACGCCGGGTGTGCCCGCGCAGAGCGAGGCGGCGTGGTTGCCGAGTTTCATGCTCCTGCCGCCGGCCTCCACGCCGACCATCTCGATATCGTCGTCAATCATAGGAACGAAGATGCCGGCTGCGTTCGAACCGCCGCCGACGCAGGCGACGATCACGTCGGGCAGCCGGCCTTCGGCCTGGAGCATTTGCTGGCGGGCCTCACGCCCGATACAGCTCTGAAACTCGCGGACCAATGTGGGGTACGGGTGCGGCCCGGCCGTGGAGCCGATGATGTAATGCGTATATTCCACGCTGCCCATCCAGTCGCGCAACGCCTCGTTGAGGGCGTCCTTTAGCGTCCGCTGGCCGCTGGTGACGGGTATGACCTTCGCCCCCAGCAACTCCATGCGGAAGACATTCAGCGCCTGGCGGCGGATGTCCTCGGTGCCCATGTAGACATCGCAGTCCAGGCCGAAGACGGCCGCAGCCGCCGCAGTCGCCACGCCGTGCTGACCGGCGCCGGTCTCGGCGATGACGCGCTTCTTGCCCATTCGCAGCGTCAGCAAGACCTGGCCGAGCGTGTTGTTGATCTTGTGCGCCCCGGTGTGGTTCATGTCCTCGCGCTTCAGGTAGATCTTTGCCCCGCCGAGCAGCTCGCTGAAGCGGCGGGCGAAATACAGCTCGCTCGGCCGGCCTCCGATCTCGCGCAGACAACGGTCCAACTCGACCAGGAAGTTCTCATCCGCCATGGCTGCTTCAAACTCCCGCGCGAGCTGATCCAGCGCAGCCATGAGCGTCTCCGGCACAAACTGCCCGCCGAACGGACCGAAGTACCCCCCTCGAATGGCTTGTCTCTTGGTCTTCTTGCTGGTCATCGTTCGATACCTCTTCGAGGAATATACTGCCTGTTGGACTTATATGGAATGCTCTGCCTTTGATCAGATTTCAGAAGCGATGAGGGAACACTGGAGCGCTCAGAGCGTCGGCTGGGCCCCCTTGTCGATTCTTGGCTAAGCGGTCCGGGGCAGCAAAGGGCAAGGCGGCGCCCGGCGGTCTCACCAGCCGCCGCCACCTCCTCCCCCGCCCCCGCCGCCGGAGCTTCCGCCGCCGGAGCCACTGGAGGAACCAGGAGCCGTCGAAGCCGATGACAGTGCACCGGAAAACGACCCGGCAAACGACGAGGCGAAGCCCTCTGCCTCCGCCGTGCGCCACGTGCCACCGCGGTACCAGCAGGGTCGGTACCTGCCTTGGTGAACGGCCACAGTCGCTTGTTGGAGAACGTCCGAGAACTTCTCCGCCCAAGCGTTCTCCACGTCCAGCGCTAAGGCGTACGGAAGGTACTTCTCGAACAATTCCGGCGTTCGCTGCGGGGCGTGGGCATAGCTGAGCGGTTCCTGCCCGGCCGAGGCCAGGTACACCCTGAACCCCTCGATTCGATCCATCAGTTCGCGTCCCTCGACCGTGGGACGCTTGAGCAGGTGATAGAACCAGGCGTTGAGCAGGCCAATCCCCACCAAAATCGGCAGCAGCCATATGGAGGTCATGTGTACCAAAAAGCCGAGCACGCCGATTTCCGCCGCGACGAACGGGATCGAAAACAAGGTCATGAACACTGCGCCGCCGCGCTTGGCCAGAGCGCCCCTGGAGGGCGAACGAACCGCCTTCCAGGAACTGACAACTCGCCCGATCAAGAAGAACATGCCGAAGGTCCAGAAAGTCAGCCAGATCGAAATGAATGCCACCTCAGGCCTACCTTCCACGAACGCACCGATCACCGCGACGGCCGCCAGCGTGGCCACCGAAAGGATCACGCCGGGGGCGAACCACTTGAGATTGGCGAAGAAATAGCGACCCTTGTACGTGTTGGCCAGAACCTTCTTCAGCTCCCGGATCCCTTTTTGAAAGACAACGTGGTTCTTGTTGTCCAGTTCGACAATGGGTCGGCCCGCGAACAGACGGCTTGCAACCTTCTTTTCGCCGACTGAGAGTTGCGATTCGTCGGTGGCGTCAACCCTTGCGAGGGCATATTCGCCGTCTTCGTCCTCGATGGTGAGGCAGCCTTTGACCGCCAAGTTGAGAACGGCCGCGGTAAAGCAGACTTTGTCGAAGCCCATTCGCAGGATATAGCGAAGCGACGCCGGACACATCCCCTCCAGTGGCTCGAAGATCGCAGTGGCGGTGCCCTTGGGGGGATCGACTCCGACCTGCGTCCAAACTGCAACAAAGTAGATTCCCACCGTCGCCAAGCCGACCAGTGCAGCCAAGATCATGGCGTTGTCGGACAGTAGCCATTGGAGCTTCTGTGACGCGATCGGCTCGACAACAATGCCCTTGGGGAACGTTACGACGACGGTCAGGCCCTGGCCCCTGCCCAGAGCGCGCGTGGTGCGGAATTGGGCTTTGCCGGCGTTATTCAAGGACGCGACGTAGTTTTTACCCTTTGCACCCTTTCTTCCCGTGTACGCCTCCAAGCCGACCTCCCCTGCCGGCACGCCGCCCGGCAGCGTAATGGTGGCTGAGGCTTTTTCTATCGGAAAGATCCAATCGTTGCCCGTTACGTTCCAATACAGTTCGTCGTGGTCTTTGAAGAAGCCAAGCTGTCGGCCGGTCTTATAAGTGATCGCATAGGTATAGACGCCAGTTTTGAGGAAGACGTTTTTGCGACCGACGTAGATGCGCTTGTAGTTGCCCTTGTTCTCGCTGTGCCAAGGTTCGTCCAAGCCGTCTCGCTGAACGCGCAGCACCTGGAAGGGTACGATCACGCGGGACCGGTCACGCCCGACGTAGCGCACAGGGAAGTCCCGGTAGATGCCGCGCTTAATCTTATCTAGTGCTGCATGGACCTTGATAGTTTCCGTGACGGTCAGCGTGCCGTTCGCCTGGACCTGGATGTCGCTGTGGTAGCTGAGGATTCTTTCCATATCGCCGCCGGCTGTCGCCGCGGGGACGGCAAGAACCAAGAGCCCAAAGAGCGCTGCTAAACGAGTGGGCATTGTCAAGCCTCCTCAATGCGGTCGCTTCACGTCTCGCTCATTCGCCAGCCGGATCAGCCCCGTCGACGAGCGATGTCGCACTTGCGCTATATCGTCCATCAACGAAGCTATCTTGGCCAAGAATCGGTTCAGAGCACCTCAGCAACGGGCAGCATAAGTGGGCAAGGCCAAGGTATTTCGCATCCGCCCTTAGGATCGTATAATCGCCGTTTCTTCGCCTGGTGGCGGAGCGTAGTATGGCCACGTAGCCCTGAAATCCTGAGAGAGGCACACACAAGATGACAACCTCGGAAGGACTTCACGACCGCTTTCAGCGGAATACCGTCTTTGCGGTGCAGGTCAAGATCGACGAGCAAGCGACCAGCAAGGGCGAGTTGATGGCAAAGGTTCACCAGGCCGGTGCGCGCGTTGGCGAGGTGGAGCTAGCCGAGATGCTCGCCGACGGCCTGCTTTACGAACTGATGGTATTTACCACCGGTGACGAACAGATGGCGGCTGTGCGAGAAGTCATAGATGGCCTGGAAGGCGTGAACGTCGTCGAGGTGGTGGACGTGGCGCTCGAGTCGCACCGCGGCGGAGCGTGCGAGATGCGGTCGTGTGTGCCGATCGAATCCAACACCGATCTGCGGATCGTCTACACGCCTGGCGTGGCCCGGGTCTGTAAGGCCATCCAGGCCGACCCGCGGCTGGCCCGCGACTACACCAACTTGGCCAATAAGGTGGCCATCGTGACCAACGGCACGGCCATTCTAGGCCTGGGCGACATCGGCCCGCTGGCAGGCCTGCCCGTGATGGAAGGAAAGGCCGCCATCTTCTGGGAATTTGCGGAGGTCTCGGCCGAGCCGATCCTCATCGATACCCACGACCCCGACGAGTTCATCCGCATCTGCGAGAAGCTTGCTTGCGGCTTTGGGGCAATTCAGATCGAAGACGTCAAAGCCCCCGAGTGCTTCAAGATCACCCGGGAGCTCGATGCAAGGCTGACGATACCCGTCTTCCACGACGACCAGCATGGCACGGCTACGATCGTGCTCGCCGGGCTGTATTCGGCGCTGAAGAAAATCGGCAAGAAGATCACCGACATACGCTGCGCTATCAGCGGAGCCGGGGCAGCCGGTACCGCCATCACCGACGTGCTGATGCGTACGGGCATGCCGGACGTGGTGCTCTGCGATCGGGCCGGGGCGATTTATCGCGGCCGAAAAGAAAACATGAACGAAGAAAAGCTCGCCTTGGCCGAGCGGACCAACAAGGAAAACATCTCCGGGACGCTGGCAGACGCGATGAAAGGCCGCGAGCTGTTCATCGGGGTCAGTCGGCCGAACCTCGTCACCAAGGAGATGGTCCGGTCTATGGCACCCGAACCGATTGTCTTTGCTCTGGCCAATCCCGTCAGCGAGATCGGCCCTGCCGATGCCTGCCAGGCCGGTGCAGCCGTCTACGCCGACGGCCGCATGATGAACAACGCACTGGCCTATCCGGGCATCTTTCGCGGCGCGTTGGACGTCGGGGCTGAGTCGATAACAATCGAGATGATGATGGCTGCGGCTCACGCCCTTGCCGAGATCGTGCCCGAGGGCGAACTCATGCCCGAGATGATGGACCCCAACACTCACCAGGCCGTTGCCGAGGCGGTAAGGAAGGCAGCGAGGAAGACCACGGCAAAAAAGAGCTCGCCCAGATCGTGACACCTCGCGCCGTTTGATCCTACGAAGACATGGCCGAAACCGCCGCAATCCGATCCGCAGAGAGGCGATCTTCCTCTGGTGCCGCGCTGACGGCCATGTCCTTCGTGATGTGGGGTGTGCTGCCGATCTACTGGAAACCGCTGGTATCGCTGTCAGCCTGGACGGTCCTCGCCCACAGGATCATCTGGTCGCTGGCGTTCACCTCGCTGCTCCTTACGTACCGGAGAAGATGGCGCGAGCTGCCTGCGGCGTTTGGCTCCGGCCGAGACTACTTCTGGGTTTTAATCAGCAGCATGCTTCTCGGCGGCAACTTGATCGCCTACATGTGGGGCATGATCCACGGTTTCGTGGTCGAATGCAGCCTTGGATATTTCATTGCCCCGCTGGCCCATACGCTGCTGGGCTGCGTGGTTCTCAAAGAGCGCTTGCGGTTCTGGCAGGCGGCGTCGTTTGCCCTGGCGGCGGCCGGCGTGTTAAACCTCATGGTGGGCTACGGACGGTTTCCCTGGATCGCCCTGACCCTGGCCGGTACGTTCGCCCTTTACAGCCTGTTTCGAAAGAAATCCAAATTAGAATCGCTGCCCGGCCTGGCCGCCGAGACGACATTGCTTTCCATCCCCGCTCTGGGCTACCTGATAATACTCCACCAAAGTGGGCACGGGGCCTTGGGCCACGCCAGCTGGCCGATCACGCTGCTGCTGATCGGATCGGGCGTGGTAACGTCGCTGCCGCTGCTGTGCTTCGCCTACGGCGCCCGCAGGGTCACGCTGACCACCGTTGGCTTTCTGCAATACCTCGCTCCAATGGGTCAGTTCTTACTGGGCGTCTTTGTCTTCAAGGAGAAATTCACCTCCCAGCACATGATTACGTTCGCACTGATTTGGGTAGCCATCGCGATCTATTCCTGGGACAGCGTCCGAAACCGCACGCGCGAAAAAGCGTAAGCCCAAGTGTCCTTGCGGGAACTTTAGACACGATTTGGCTTAAGTGCGGCGGAAATCCATCCCTTCTGCCGTTTGCCAAAGAATACCTTCACCGCTTCGTTTGCCATGCAGGAGCTGCTGCGATCCGCACCTCACCTAATCGTAAATCCAACCTCTCCTTTTGAAGCCGGCAGGATACTGCTCGCCGATGAGGCATCTATCTCCCAGTTTGCCTTCGCGCGTCGAGCAGGGCATTCAGTTCCTCTTCCGGCAGGACGTTCTTTTCGATGCAGATTTCGCGGATCGTTTTGCCGGCGGTGTAGGCTTCCTTGGCGATCTCGGCTGCGGCGTCGTAGCCGATCCTCGGCGTTAGTGCCGTGACCATCGCCAATGACTGTTCGAGGAGTTCGCGGCAGCGGGCCTCATTGACCTTCAGGCCGCAAATGCATTTTTTGGTGAAGACCTTCGCGGCATGGGTTAACAGTTCGATTTGCGTCAGCAGATTCCATGCAATCATCGTCTGGGCGACGTTGAGGCTCAGTATGCTGCCTACGCCGCCGGTTGCGCCCGCTGTGATGGCCGCGTCGCAGCCGACCATCTGGCAGGCCACCTGAATGACCGACTCGCAGATGACGGGATTGACCTTTCCGGGCATGATCGAGCTTCCCGGCTGGACGGCCGGCAGCAGCAGCTCACCCAGCCCGCACCGCGGGCCGCTGCCGAGAAGGCGAATGTCCGAGGCGACCTTGCCCGCCGCAATCGCTGCGTTTCTCAGCACGCCGGATGCGAACAAGGCCGTATCGCGCGCCGCTTGCTGAGCGAAGCGGTTGGCCGTCTGGTGGAATGGCAGGCCGGTCCTGTCCGCGAGAATTTTACAGACCTCCGCGCCGAATTCTTCCGGAGCATTTAGGCCCGTGCCGACAGCCGTGCCGCCGATCGTCAGCTCACACAGACTCGCCATCGCCCTCTCAAGCAGCTTTAGCGCCTCGTCGATCTGTGCCGCGTAGCCGGAGAATTCCTGCCCCAGCCGGATCGGCACGGCGTCCATCAAATGCGTCCGCGCGATCTTCACAACGCGGTCGAAGTCCTTGGCCTTTTCCTCCAATGCGTCCCGCAGGCCTTGCAGGGCAGGAATCAGCTCATCGTGAATGGCTCCAGCCGCCGAGAGGTGCAGTGCGGTGGGGATCACGTCGTTGGACGATTGGCCCATGTTGACGTGGTCGTTGGGATGAACGAGCGACTTGTCGCCCACCTTGCCGCCCAAGAGCTGGATCGCCCTATTGGCGATCACCTCGTTGGCGTTCATGTTGGTGCTGGTACCGCTGCCGGTCTGGAAGACGTCGACGATGAACTGCCCGTCCAGCTTGCCTTCGATTACTTCCTGGCAGGCTGCGATGATTGCTTCGGCGAGCTTTTCATCCAGTCGGCCGGCCTTCTTGTGGATCGCTGCCGCCGCCTGCTTGATCAGCCCAAGTGCGGCGATAAATCGACGCGGCATCGGCCAGCCGGAGATGGGGAAGTTCTCCGCCGCCCGGGCCGTCTGCGCGCCGTAAAGCGCATCGGCCGGCACTTTCACGGTTCCCAAAGAGTCTCTTTCTTCGCGCATCTCGGTCATGGTTCGCTTTCCTTTGCTCATCCGGGAGATTCTAGTTCCCACACGCGAAGTGTGCAACGCCCGCAGGTTTCTGAGAAAATCGGTGTGGCCGAAATGTCAGGTCGCGAATACACTTCTTTTAATATGGGCGTTATTGGCCAGTACTTCGGCAAACATCCCTGGCAGCGGCGGGCGACCACTGCGAGCCTGGCCATAGTCGCCGGCATGCTGGCGGCCGTCCTGTTGTATCCCTATGTGCATGGTGTGCTGCTGATCCGCGACCTGGCCGACGATAATCCCGACAGGCGAGCCCAGGCCGTCATCCGTGCAGCCGCTGCGGCCGAGCGAGACCCACGCTTCTATAGTCGCCTGGAAGCGGCGCTGGCCACCGACAACGACACGCAATTTGCCGCGATCGTCGCAGTGCTGCGACGGATAGGAGGGTTCAACGTCCCCCGTCGTGATCCGCTGCACATCGACCGCGCGCGAGCGCTGCAAATCGCCTCGACCTGCTCGGCCGACGATCCCCAAGCAGCGGCTACGACGCGCGGGATAATTCTCAGCCAAATAATTTTAAGCGGCCGCGACAACCGTCACGTCAGAAACGCGCTGTCGGCCGCAGCGACCGATGAGCATGCAGAAGTTCGCAGACTGGCTGCCCTGCTGGCTGCACGGCTGGCCGACGACGAAAAACTGAAGATGCTGCTGGCGGATGAAAACACAACCGTCGTCTCGGCAGCCGCATTGAGTGCCGGACCAGCCAGGCGAGTTGAGCTGGTCGAAGATCTACTCGGGCTTCTGGAAAGGCAGGAACTCGACGTCGTTTCCTCGGCGGCCTATGGACTGGCCGTGCTGGACGGCGAGACGTACTCCAGTCGGATCTGCCAGCTCCTTCGAAAGACTACTGACCCCGCGCTTCGAGATCGGCTGCTGCACGTGATGACGGTCCTGGCCGACGACGGTGCCAGGGCCCTCGTCGGTGAGCTTCTCGGTGCAGCGCTACAGCGGGGTGAGTTTCCGCCGGCTGCGGCGATTGTTGCCGGCGGCAAACTGCGAATCGATGAAGCCCAGCGGGTAATCAAGGCCATCGCCGCCGACGCTACCCGCGAAGGCACAGAGCTGATGAACTCGCAGGTACTGGCTGCCTTCGATGCAGCCTGGCGATGGCCGCTGAGCGTGCAGGAGGAGGCCGTCGCCTTCTGCCGGCAGCGATGGGGGTCGCACCTTCCGTTGACGCTTATCGCCGCAACGCGGGCCATGGGCGCTGCGATGGCGAAAACTGGAGGTTGGCCGGCCCCGGAAATGCTCCAAACGCTCCGTCAAGCGGCGGTGTATGAGGTTGCCCTAACTACGCAGCCGGCGGCTCGGCCCGCCAGGCCAACCGTCACGCCCGTGCCTTCAGCCGTCGCAGCCGCAACCTTGTGGAAACTAAAAGACCAGCTCGCCGACTGGTATGTTCGAAGCGTTGCAGCCTACAATCAGACATTGCCCGGAGACTATATCGCCTGGCATCTGGGGCAGACCGGCCGCGCAGAGGCCTTCAAGCTGGGTCTTGCGATGCTGCCACCGCCACGCGAGGCGAACCTCCCTGCCGAATCGCAGCCGCAACGCGTCTACAACGAAAATGAACGAGGCACCGGGGCTATGCTTCTGGCGCTTTCGGCCCGAACGCCAGAGCAGTTCGCTACAGCCAAAAAACGCATCGAATCGCGTCTGAGCGGGCCGCTCGGCGGGGAGGACAACTTTTATCTTCGCGGCGCCTATCAGTGCGCACTGCTGATCCTCGGTGAGTCGGGTTTCCAGCCAACTGTTCGCCAACTGCTGGCAACGAGCGATTTCCCTCAGCGGCGCGCGATGACGGCATTACTGGCCGCTGGCGACCTCTATGCGCTTGACTGGCTGCTTTGCCAGACGCGGCACAGGCAGAAGTACATTGCATTCTTGTTGATCAACAAGGGGCTCGGCGAGGTCCTTGCTGCCTGTGCGCCCAGCCTGCCGAGAGTCGACACGGCAGCGAGCGAAGACCTGCTGCACTGGCAGGTAAGAATCCTTCGAGAGACCTACGCAATCCGGCGACAGGAGATTTCGCTTGGTCTGAGACGATGAAAAGTCTAGCCAAAGGCATTTTGCGAGTCCTCAGTGGGAGCGCAGCTGGTCTGGGCGATCTGTTGCTGCCGGAGGTCTGCGGCGCGTGTGGCTCGCCGGAAGTGGCAGCGGACGGGCTCTGCGAGCAGTGTGGCAGGGTATTGCTGCGTATGGTTTGCCTTCCGTACTGCCCGCGGTGCGCAGCGACGGTCGGGCCGAACATCCCGATTCGCGAGGACGGCTGTTCGGCCTGTCCCACAACGCTGCCACGCTTTGCGACGGTGATCCGTTTGGGGCCGTATGCCGATCCGCTGCGGAGAATCATTCACCAGCTGAAGTACCACCGCCGCGAAGAAATGCTCAATCGCCTGGGGCGACTGCTGAGCGAAGCTGTGGCCGCACGGGTGGAGGTCGAGACACTGGATGTTATCATACCGGTCCCGATGCACTGGCGGAGGCGGCTGGGCAGAGGCTACGACCACGCTCGTGCGCTGGCCCGCCAGCTTGGCAAGCGGCTGGATCTGCCGGTGGGCGATGAGCTGGTTCGGCTCCGCCATACGCCGCCGCAGGTGAATCTGCCGCGAACGAAGCGAATTCAGATCCTCCGCGGTGCCTTCGGGTTGCGTTCGACCGCCGCGATCGAAGGCACGCATGCGCTGCTGGTCGATGACGTTACCACCACGGGCGCGACGGCCAACGAAGCCTCGCGGACTCTGCTTTCCGGCGGAGCCTCGAAGGTGATCTTGGCTGTTGCGGCCAAGGCCGAGCCGCCCACGGCCTACGGCCAATACTGGGAGCAAACTGTTCTGAATGGCTGATAGCTCACCGGGGACGCGAAAGACTGGACGTCGGCCATTCGTCACTTCCTCCGCGTGTGCTTGCGGAAACCCGAGAGGATTTCATCCTCGCGTGCGTGCATGCGTGCAGAGGCGGGGGCGGTTTCGTCATCGTAGCCCATCAGGTGCAGAAGCCCGTGGACGACGTAGCGGATCAGTTCCCACTGCGGCCTTAAGCCTTGGGCGCGAGCATGTTTGACGGCTGCCTCGGCGCAGACGACCAACTGGGCGCAGAAACCCTTTTCGGTGGCGTCGGAAAGGTCGAAGCTTAATACGTCTGTGGCCTCCGAGCGATGCAGGTAGCGTCGATTCAGCGAAGCCATTTCCTCGCCGCCCACGACGGCGATATCCACCTCCGCGATAGCAGCGCCTTCCTGTCTGGCGACAAAGATCACCAGCTCGGCGAGCTTCTTTCGCGGAACGCGAAGATCGCTTTGGCTGGAGGAGATTCTCACGATTGGCTTTTGCACCCTTCGGGTCATGTTCGGAAGATACCCAGGCGATCCCAAGCACGCAATGACACTTGCTGCCAACGCCACGTCCGCGCAGGGGGTGGACAATGGCTTTTCGGTTACACGGCTTATTCGTCCGCCGCTCGTATTGCCCCGCCGGGCAGAGGCCTCTCCGGCTTGTCTCGCTGCCCGCTTTTGGTTTGCTCTTTCTTTGCAGCTTGAAGCTCTGCGACGGACGGCTTCTGTCCCGCTGGCGGCGGGTAGGCGATGCGAGCGTGATAAATGCCACAGAGGCTCTTGACCAGTGATGCTTCGACGAGATGCACTTCTTTGAGCGTCATGTCGCATTCATCGAGCTGGCCGTCCATTAGCCGACGGTTGACCATGGTGTGAACCTGGCTCTCGATGCGTCCAGGTGTCGGTTCTGACATGGTCCTCACGGAAGACTCAGCCGCATCGGCGAGCGTGAGGATCCCTGTTTCCTTGGTACGTGGCTTGGGCCCGGGATAGCGAAACTCCACCTCGTCGGGCGCGCGGTCGACGTCGCTCTTGCGCTGTTCGGTAGCCGCCTGATAGAAGTACTGCACCAGCGTGGTGCCATGGTGCGTGGCAATGAACTCGTGCAGGATCGGCGGCACGCTGTACTCTCTGGCCATCTCCAAACCGTCCTTCACATGCCCGATGATGATCAGCAAGCTCATCGCCGGCGAGAGCTTGTCGTGCCTGGAGGGCGAATCGGCCTGGTTCTCCACAAAATATGTTGGCTTGTTGACTTTCCCGACGTCGTGATAGTAGGCGCCCACTCTTGCGAGCAAGCCGCGTGCGCCGATCGCCGTAGCTGCCGTCTCGCACATCGCACCAAGCTGGAGTGAGTGGTTGTAGGTCCCGGGCGCTTCGGTTGCCAGACGTTTCAGCAGCGGCTTGGACGCGTCGCACCATTCCAGCAGCGTCATGCTTGTGGCAATGTGGAAGATTCGCTCGATCAGCGGCAGGAAGCCCTGCACAAACAGCCCAGCCAGCAGGGCTGCTCCCGCGCCACAAACGCCGTCAGCGAGCACAAACTTCCAGGGTGTTGCGGCAAAAAGCCCCAGCGCACAGATCATGGCGAATATGACACCTGCCACGATCGCCGAGGTTTCGATCAGCTTGCTTCGCGTGCGAATCTCGTGGAGTTGGAAAACGCTGGCTGCCGCGCCTGCCAGCATAACAATAAGCATTGCCAACTCCTGGCGGATCTGCAGCACCACCAGCGCCGAAAGGATTGCCCCCAACGCCAAGGCGAACCGCTGATCGTAAGCAATGGTCAAGATGATGGTGGCCAGCAGGACCGGAAACACAGCCAAGTGCGGATTCCAGCCTAGCCAGAAGACGATTGCTCTGCTGACAGCGGTTGTCAGCAGCAATAACACTGCAATACCCAGGCCCCGCCAATGATTCCTGACGATTTTCGGCTGGTAGTGGGCGATATAAAGGCACAGCAGCACTGCCAGAGCCAACAGAATCACCGTTCGCCCTGCCAGTCGGCCCGAACTGCGCCACGGATGCGCTTTACGCTCGGCCTCCAGGAAAGCGACGTGTTCTTCGGCGAGGAGGTTTAGATCGGCTTGGCTGAGACCCTCGACGGTTTCTCCTTCCGGGCCATGCCACCGGCTTTGACGCGCGAGTAACTGCCCGGAGGCGTATGGCCTGTATGCCTCGTCGGGCGGGTCTGTTTCGATGGCGCGCTTGGCGTCTTCGATGTCCTTTAGCGTAGCGGCAGCGTCATGTAAGTAAATCGGCCTGGATTTACTGAAGACGTTTTCCAGATAGGTCTTGACGTGTTTTTGGATCCTTTCATCAAAAATGGCCGCCAGGGCGCTGAGTTTCCGGTCGACCTTGCCTTCTTCGGTGAGGCTGATAAGTTCGGAAATATCCGTTGGGGTTCTGTCAGCATCCTGGGTGATAATGACGTTGCTGGCAATTCGAGAGACTTTCGGGCGGAGTGCCTCTGAACGAACGATATAATTCTTCGGGAGGGAACGTCTTAGCTGTTCGACGTGCTCGTGGTAGGCTCTGCCCCGGGCCGGTTCGGCCAGGGCCCGGCCGATTTTCTGCGCGCTGTCGGCGGTGAAGGCGAACTGTTTTTGCAAACTTTTGTCGAGATTGCTTGGCTGCGTGGTAGCTTTGAGTTGCTCGGGCAGGTTTTTCAAGGCGCCTGTGATCTCGTCGATCAGAGCGGTGTTGAGCTTAAAGACAGGGGGAGCGGTGTTTTCCACTTTTCGCTGTAGCCCGGCCTGCAGTTCCTTCGAAAGGACACGGAAGGCAACGCGGGCGTTGATGTCGCTAGGAACGTACTGACCGGCGCGGTAGGGCAGCGGTTCGGGCGGCAGTGCATCCATCAGCGCCAGGACGACGAAAAAAGCCGCCGCCAAAAGGACTGCTCCGAGACCGCTGGCCTGGCGAAAACGTTTCCATTTTGACGCCAGGCTCGAAGGAATGCCCTTGCGAACTTCTAGGCGGCGTTGGCGAACTTTTCTCTTAAACGGCCACATCTCTCAGAAATCACGAGCCAGTGTTCAACGTCCATTTTCGAATGATGGTGACCCTACGCAGGCAATTCGTCATTCGGGACTCGGCTTTCTTTATTCTCGCGTGCGTAGGCCTCAACGATGTTTTGAACCAGTCGGTGGCGAACGATGTCGCCCTTGTCCAAACGGATAAATACCAGTCCTTTTATGCCTCTCAGTCGGTCCTTTGCGTCCAGCAGCCCACTGAGCACCCCTTCGGGCAGATCGATCTGACTGTCGTCGCCGGTGACGATCATTTTCGAACCATGCCCCATTCGGGTCAAGAACATCAACATCTGCAGCATGGTCGTATTCTGGGCCTCGTCCAAGATAATAACCGAGTCGTTGAGCGTCCTTCCGCGCATGAACGCCAAGGGGATGACCTCGATCAGGTCGTTGACCATGAACCGCCGGATCTGCTCGTAGTCCATCATGTCGTGCAAGGCGTCGAACAATGGGCGCAGATATGGGTTGACCTTCGCCTGCATATCCCCCGGCAGGAATCCCAATTTCTCACCGGCCTCCACCGCCGGGCGGACGAGGATCAGTCGTTTCGCCTGCTGGTGCTTAAGCATGTGGACAGCCATGGCAACGGCGAGGTACGTTTTGCCGGTCCCGGCCGGCCCAGTGCAGAAGACCATGTCGCACCTGCGCAATACGTCAATGTAGCGTCTCTGGCCAGGTGTCTTGGGCTTGACCAGTTCGCCGGAGGCGTAGACGTCAAGGGCGTTGGCGGCCCCTTCCTGGCGACTGGCTGCCGTGGCGCTAAGCGCTTCAGCGACGGTCTCAGCCGTTATCGCATCGCTGGTTCGTAGCTTACGTTGGAGTTGTTGGAGGACGGCAGCAGCTTGGGAGACGCTTCCGGCCGAGCCTGTGATCTTGACATGGCCCTGCCGCGCAAAGAGCTGCACACCCAGCGTTTGGCGGATCATTTTCAGATGCCGGTCGGCGGGGCCGAACAGCATAGCCAACTTTTGCGGGTTTTCTAACGTGATGGTCAGTTCCACTTCGGTCCCTTACCTGTCATGCATGCCGGCAAGTGACAGATTATAGCAGCTTCCAGTAATCGCGGGGCGTGCAAAAAACCCGCCAAGCAAAGCAGAAACAGGAATGCACCAAGGCATTGGCTCCGTTCTCGGTAAAACAGGCCGAGGCCTCAATGCTATTGATTGAAAGTGCAGATTTCCTTCCAGCTTGTTTCCCTAAAGGCCGAAGAACTCTCCCGCTGGCCGTCGCTGTCAATTTTCGTCACGCTCCGAAGCAAGCAAACCAGGGACCCCGGCGCGTGGGCGGGCACCGTGAAGAACATGACGAAGTTCAGCAGCCACATTGAAAAAGGCGAGGCGAACCGTCAGGTTCGCCTCGCCGCATGTTTCAAGCATCCAGCACCGGCCCCTGCTTGTCACTGCTTAGTTCCCTTTGTCCGGGTTAAACGGACCGACCAAGAAGCTGTCCTTCTTGCTCTTGTGGCCCTCCCACTTGTCTTTCTTGCCCTCCGAAGCTGTTTCGGGATCCATCTTCCCGGCTGTATCCACGTCGCTCTCGGCATGGCTGTAAATGTTGTCCTGGTTGATGCCGATGTCGGCGCGAATCTTGGCGCCCAGTACGCTGAAGTCCGCACGAAGGTAGTTGATGTATTCCCCGTCACCGTGGTTCTGGCTCATGCCCAATGCCTTTTCAGCTTCGCTCAGATCATCATCGTCCCATGGCGTATCGGGCTTACACCTGTCCCAATAGGCCGGCGACTTGTCGGCCATGATGATCAGGGCGCTTTCGCTGATGCTACTTACGCCGCTGAACTTGTCTTCCTCGTCGCCGTCGTCAGTGTAAAGCGGTGCCTGGTAGGAGTAGCTGACGGTCTTATAGGGTTTCGTGGGGTCCGAATTCGCGTCGTTAAAGTCCCAGTAGAACCCGTTGGAGTCCCTGAGGTTTTTCTCCTCGAACGCATCGCCGTCTGAGGGGCAGGTAAACAGGTCGGCAGGCTGACCGCTGCGCACCAACAGAAACAGCAGTGCCGTGCTGCTGCGGTCGTCGGGCGCACTGGGGTCTGGCTCCTCGTCGTAGTTCTCACCCACCTCTACGTCTTCCACCTTGCTTGAGGCAATCCACGGCCATTGGTCGTCGTTCTCGGTGGCATACATCATAAAAGCCTTACCCAGGCCGCTTAAGTTGGCCATACAGACCGCTCTCTTGGCCAACTCTCGCGCCCTGTTGAGGCTCGGCAGCAGAATCGAGACCAACAGCGCGATGATCGCGATGACCACCAACAGTTCGATCAATGTAAACCCTTTTGTGCGTTGCATCATGTCAACTCCTTCTCCCCCCCCACCAATTGCGCCAGGCATACGCTTTCGCACACTCGGCAAGAAATAGCTAATTATTATGACTATTACCTTCCTGTCATCCAGCGCGAAAAACCGCATCCCTAACTTGGCCGATCTATCAGGCCGGCCTGACCTTATCGTCGCTGCCCGGACGCCAATCGCCCGAGCCTGTTACCAAATGCAGTCGTGGACGCAAACCTTCTGCCGCCCAGCGGCTACGCCTGGCGTCGCTGAGAACGACCGCGGAGCTAATTCGTCAGGACGGCTCGCATGGTTCGCAAGCGATGGTGGGCTACGGGAAACTGACCTCGCAAATAAAAAGGATCCATAATGACAACGTGGTCTCGAAGGCACCGTAGATCCCATCGCCTTCACTTTTATGATAAGGCCTCAGACCGACTGTTGTCAACAGTCCTGCCAAAAAATGTTTGCCCGGCAATTCTGCCCGAAGACGCCCAATCCCTGAAAATCTGGCCGTTTCGAAAGAATGCTCGCAACCCAACCGTTCTCAGGACATTGACAGAAACGCCCCTCCTGCCTACTCTGCTTTGCGTCAGCCAGGGCTGAGATGGCATCAAGACGGACAGTGCAATGGCAGATCCAAATTTGATACGCCGGATGCTAACCAATCACGGTCAGGAGCATCTGCTGGGCTTCTACGACGAGTTATCGCCCGCGCAGCAGGCAGCCTTGCTGGAACAGCTTGCCGCGGTGGACTTCGATCAAGTCGACGAATGGATCGACAGGTACGTTCGCAGCAAGCCACAATTTGCCGCTGCCGGCCGGATCGAACCATCGGAAATCATCCGCGCCAAGCCCCCCGACGAGGCCACAGCACGTCTCCACGCCGAAGGCAGGCAGCGCGGGGAAGAACTGATCGCCTCCGGTAAGGTCGCGGCATTCGTCGTCGCCGGAGGCCAGGGCACACGCCTGGGATACGAAGGGCCTAAAGGCTGCCTCGAAGCAACTCCTGTGACACGCAAACCATTGTTTCAGGTTTTCACCGAGCAGATCCTGGCCGCCTCCCAGCGAGTGGGGCTGGTCATCCCGTGGTACGTTATGACCTCGCCGCTCAATGACGTGGCCACGCGGGCATTCTTCCGCCAACACGGCTTCTTCGGCCTGGACGAGAAGGACGTAGTTTTTGTCATGCAGGGGACGATGCCGACAATTGGCCTCGACGGCAACTTGCTGCTGGCGGACAAAGGCTCGCTGGCTACAAGTCCCAACGGTCACGGTGGGAGCCTGCTGGCCCTGCGCCAAAGCGGCGCGTTGGAGGACATGTCCTCTCGCGGCGTAGAGTTGATCAGTTATTTCCAGGTGGACAATCCGCTGGTTCGGGTGATCGACCCACTGTTCGTCGGTCTGCACGATCTCCGCGGAGCCGAGATGAGCGCGAAAGTGTTGCCCAAACGCGATCCTATGGAAAAGGTCGGCAACGTGTGCCTCGTGGACGGCAAGGTCACGGTCATCGAGTACAGCGATATGCCGGAGGAGCTAGCCCGGGCCTGCACAGAGGATGGACGCCTCCGTTTTGGCGCCGGCAGCATTGCGATCCACCTGCTGTCTCGGTCGTTCGTGGAGCGACTGACAGCCGACGGCAAGTGCGACTTGCCCTTCCACCGCACCGAAAAGAAGGTGCCGCACATCGACCACACCGGCCGACGCGTCGTGCCAAAAGAACCCAACACCGTCAAGCTGGAAATGTTCGTCTTCGATGCCCTACCACTGGCCCGGCAGAGCATGGTGCTGGAAACGATTCGCCGCGAAGAATTCAGCCCAATCAAAAACGCTCAGGGCGAAGACAGCCTGGCCACTTGCCTGCACGATCAGATCCGTCGGGCAGCCGGTTGGCTCGAGCAAGCTGGAATCGCCGTCCCGCGGGATGCCGACGGGCAAATCGCAGCCGCGATCGAAATTTCCCCGCTCTATGCCGACAGTGCCGAGGCCCTGGCCGAGAAGGTCGATCCAAAGTTGAAGCTCTCCGCCGGCCAAAACCTTTACCTCGGTCCGGAGGGCCAGGTCGCCCAAAGGCGGTAGAAGAATCAACCGTAGGCAATTGTCTGTTTCCAAGCATTTCCGCGCGCGATACGATACGGCCATGGCAAGCAAGAAGGTTCTCATTCTGGGCAACATGTCCAAGGCAGGCGTGGCGAACGAGATTGAACGGCTGCGCCCTTGGTTCGAGCAGCGGGCCGAGGTAGTAGCGGTCTGCTCGGCCGATGGGCCACTGCCAGATGAGGGCGGCTCGGCCAATCTTGCCGTAGTCTTTGGCGGGGACGGCACGTTGCTGGCAGCGGCTCGGCTGCTGGCCGGCACGGGCGTGGCTCTGCTCGGCGTGAACATGGGCAAGCTCGGCTTTCTGGCCGAGTTCAATATCGAGGACATGCAGAAGCATCTTGAAGAGATCCTGGATGGTAAGGTGCGGCCGAGAGAACGAATGATGCTCGAGATAATCATTGGCAGCAGCGGCAAGACGGAGTTTAGTTCGCCGGCGGCCAACGACCTGGCGATCTCCGCAGGTGAGCCGTTCCGCATGATCGACCTATGCGTCGCCCAGGGTGACTGCGAAATCTCGCGGTATCTAGGTGATGGGCTGGTCGTTTCCACCCCCAACGGTTCAACGGGGTACAACATGTCGGCCGGCGGGCCGATTCTCGATCCCACCCTCGACGTAATCGCGATTACACCGATTGCCCCGCATACGCTTTCGCTACGTCCGATCGTGGTTCGCAGCGACCAGCCGATCCAAATCAAAGCCATGAACGTCAACAAGGGAACCACCGCCATCATCGACGGACAGGTCGGTTACAACTTACGCAGCGGCCATATCGTGGAGGTCCGCCGCGCCGCTCGCGGAGCGATGATCATATCCCCCCCCGGGCGGAGCTTCTTCCATACACTCGCCGACAAGCTCCATTGGGGCCGCTCACCTCACCATACGTAGGAGACGGAAAATCCATTGGGTAGGCTGGAGATCGTTGCGTAGAATGTCCAGCTATGAAGGTTGACCAACGGTTCTTGACCGAGCAGGGGCCGGAAATCTTTACCGGCAACGAGCTGCTGCTGAAGGGTGCTCTGGAGACTGAAGGAGGCGTTAGCCTCTTGGGCGGCTACCCGGGCAGCCCGATCGCGGGCTTTTTTGACGCGCTGATCCAGATCAAGGACCTGCTGAACAACAAGGGCATACGCGCGGTCATCAACAACAATGAGGCGTTGGCCGCGGCGATGCTCAACGGTTCGCAGCTTCTGCCCGCGCGGGCCCTGATCGTGATCAAGTCCGTCGGCGTGCACGTAGCTGCCGACGGGCTGGCCCTGGGCAACCTCGCCGGCGCTCACCCCGACGGCGGGGCCATCGTCTGCTACGGCGACGATCCTTGGTCGGACTCCACCCAAGTCCCCGTGGACAGCCGCTATATCTCCAAGCACCTGCACATCCCGGTCATCGAGCCGAGCACGCCGCAAGAGGTAAAAGATTACGTCGATCTGGCGTTCAGGGTTTCTCGCTCGGCGGAGCTGTATAGCGGTTACGTCCTGACGACCAATCTCGCCGACGGCGGCGGCACGGTGCAGTGCCGAGCCAACCAGTTTCCCCGCCTCAACACGCGCCACCGGGTAGAGCTGATCACCGACAAGATCGACACCAACAAGTATGTCTTACTTCCGCCCAAGACGTGGTGGCAGGAGGAAAACCTGCCGGAACGATTCGAAAGAGCAATCGCAGCCGCGCGCCAGGTCGGCCTCAACCGGATTGACCACCCTACTGCAAACCGCAAACCGGTCGGCTTTGTCACCAGCGGCCTGGCCCATGCGTACCTGGAGCAGGCCTTGCTGGAACTCAGCTTGAGCGGTGAATTCCCGATCCTCAAGTTCGGCATGAGCTATCCAATCGACGTCGAGATGGTGCGGGAATTGGCCGCACAGTGCGAGCGAATCGTGGTGGTCGAGGAGCGTCGCGGCTTTCTCGAAGAGCAGATCGCCAAGGCCGTACTTCAGGATCGCCAAGCCGGCAGACCCTCCGGCAACATCGAAGTGTGGGGCAAGAAGTTTCCCGACGGTCTGGAGGCAATTCCCGCCATTCGAGGGCTGCACCCGTCGATCCTTATCGATCGATTGGTGCCACTGCTGCGAAAGATCGAAGGATCGCCCAAGCAGGTGTCACTGCCGACCGGGCAGGATATCTCGCTGAAGCGCGAGACGAAGACCCTCGACTCGACCGCCCATATCGACGTTGGAACGCTGCCGATTCGCGTGCCAACATTCTGCCCGGGCTGTCCGCACCGCGACACGGCCAGCCTCTGCCTAGAGATCAAGAAGCGTTTCAGCGATGTCGAGTACATGTCTCGCACGCACAAGCAGCGGCCGGTGGACCTGATGTTCCACGGAGATACCGGCTGCTATACCATGCTGATGTATCCGCCGAACACGCCGCTGATGCACAACTACTCCGGCATGGGCCTGGGCGCCGGGACGGGCACCGGTGTCGATCCGTTCATCACGAACAAGCAGGTCGTCTTTATGGGCGATTCAACCTTCTTCCATTCCGGTCAGCTCGCCATCAGCAACGCCATCAAGCTCGGCCAGGACATCACCTTCGTCATTCTGGACAACGCCACCACGGCCATGACGGGCCATCAGCCGACCCCAGGCGCGGATTACGACATCCTAGGCAACCCCACGCCAGCCCAGAGTATCGACGAAATCGTCAAAGGCATGTCCGTCGACAGTGACGTGCCGGTGATCCGGGCCGATCCGGAAAAGCGCAAGCAGTACGCCAGGCTGCTGGAGGAAACTTTTCTAGCCGACGGGGTGAAGGTCATCATTGCCGACAAGGAATGCGGCATTACCCGCGCGCGTCGCAAGCGCCGTCAGGAGCGAGCCATTCGGAGACGCCTGGGCTATCTGCCCACCTGGCAGCACATGAACGTCAACCAGGAGATCTGCCGATTCTGCCTGACCTGCGCGGAGGTGACGGGCTGTCCCGGCCTCAAGCACGTTGAGACCGACTACGGCCCGAAGATGGATACAGACATCACCTGGTGCGTCAACGACGGGGCGTGCGAGCGGATCGCCGCCTGCAGTGCCTTCGAGCGGGTGACGATCAAACGCAAACGCCCGCCCCGCTCGCTGGTGCCGGAACTGGGGCTGGGGGAGATTCCTGAACCTGCGAAGCGCCCGCTGGGCGATCTGTGGCGATGTTGCCTGGTGGGTGTCGGCGGCATGGGCATCGGCGTGGCCACCAGCATCGTCGTCCGCGCCGGCCACAACGAAGGCTACAACGTGATCTTCGTGGACAAGAAGGGCCTGGCCATCCGCAGCGGCGGCGTCGTCAGCCAGATCGTCTACAACATCTCCGAAAAGCCCGTTTCCGCTGCGATTCCTTACGGCAAGGCCGACCTGCTGATCGGAATCGACATTCTCGAGGCGGCCAGGACACTCGATCCGAGAGGCCGAACGCGAATCGCCACCAAAGATCGCACAGCCGCGGTCATCAATACCGACAAGGCCTCGACAATCATCGGGCTGATGGGCCAGGACGATTTTGACGTCGAGCAACTGGACAAGCTCATCCGCCAACACACGCGCAGCGAGGACTATCTCGCCCGCAACATCTCTCGGATCTGCGAGAAGTATCTGGGCAGCAAACTCTACGCCAACAACATGATGCTGGGCTTTGCCTTCCAAAAAGGCCTGATCCCCGTCTCGATGCACTCGATGGCCTGGGCGATCAAGGACACCATCGGCACCGATTTCCGGAAAAACCTCTATGCGTTCAATATGGGCCGCAAGCTTGTCGTCCAGCCGGACCTCTTTCAGGGCCCGCCACAGCGGACCCACTGGCGCGACACGCTGGAGGAGAAATGCCGCCACACGATTCGCCGCTACCGGCAAGGCCAGCAACTGGCCAGCGAGTTGCGTGAGTTGGCTGCCGGCGCGGTGGCCTCGACCGACGGCCTCGACGAACCACTCAAGCGGGCGATGGTCATCCGCATATACGACTGTATGCGTTGGGGCGGAATGGACTACGCCCGCCGCTACGCCAAAGGTTTTTTGGACGTCTTTGCCAAGGACCGAGCCGAATACGGCTACGCCGCAACGCAGGCAGTCATCTTCAACCTTGCCAACGCCATGTTGATCAAGGACGGAATCTTCCTGGCTGAGCTTTCCACCAGCCCGGAGAAATACGCCCGCGATCGGAACAAGTACAACGTCAACCCGGCCAACGGCGATCGGATGCGTTATCGATACCTATGGAACTTTCCCCTGCGGATCGGACCATGGAGGCTCGACGTACGAGCGGGCATCTACGACTGGATGCTCCAGATTCTGAAGCGCAGCCGGTGGTTGCGAAAGATCCTGCCAGGCTGGCACGGCTTGGAAAAGCAGCACCTCAGCAACTACGAACGGCACATTGCCGAATTCGACTATGCCTCGCCGTTGGAGTACGCACAACAGCTAACGCTGCTGGAATCCGCACGGTGCATGAATTGCACCAACCCGCTTTGCCAGGAGTCTGGCTGCCCGCTTGCCAGCCGCGTGCCGAACTGGGTGCAGCTGGTCTATCAGGACCGCTGGCGCGAGGCCTGCGAGCAGCTTCACGCGACAAACAACTTTCCCGAATTTACCTGCCAGCTCTGCCCCGCCACCTGTCAAGACTCTTGCAAGCAGCAGTTCAGCGGTTATCCGGTTCAAGTCAAGCACATCGCGCGCCGGATCGTCGAGCGAGCCTTTGCCGAAGGCTGGATCGGCCCGCGGGCTGGCGCCGGCAGGACGGGCAAGCGTGTGGCCGTTGTGGGCAGCGGTCCGGCCGGCCTGGCCTGTGCCCAACAGCTCGCCCGAGCCGGCCACGACATCGTGGTCTATGAAAAGGACCAGAAACTCGGTGGGCTGCTACGGTACGGCATCCCGGACTTCCGTCTGGTCAAGAGCCTTATCGACCGCCGTCTCAAGCAACTCAGCCAGGAGGGCATCTCGTTCTGCACCGGCCGGGAGATGGGCAGAGACGCCTCGGCGGCAACACTTCTGGAAGAATTCGACGCGATATGTCTGGCGGTGGGGGCGCGACGGCCGAAAGATCTGGAGGTTCCCGGCCGCCGGCAGGAAGGCATTTACTTTGCCATGGACCTGCTGCGGCAGCAGAACCTGCGGGTCGCCGGCATGGAGATACCCACCAGCCAGGCCGTTTTCGCCAAGGACAAAGTCGTGGTGGTGCTCGGCGCCGGCGAAACCGGCGATGACTGCGCGGAGACCGCCCAGTTGCAGGGCGCCAAGGAGGTTCACCAGTTTGAAATATTGCCGCCCTCTGCCAGCAACACAGAAGATAGCTCCGGACAGGACGAGCGGGTCCATCGACGCTGGAATATCAAGACACTTTCCTTCGGCGGCGAGAACGGACGCGTCAGCGAGCTGACGGCGGTCTCGGTCAACTGGATTAACTCCCCCACCGGCAGGCAGATGCGCGAGGTGCCGGGCAGCGAGTTTCGCATGAAAACCGATATGGTCGTCCTGGCTATGGGTTATGATGCCGTGGCCAGCAAGGAACTCATGCGGCAGCTCGGCCTGGAGACCGACGGCGACGGACAGCTGATCATCAAGGATTACCAGACATCCAGGCAAAACGTTTTTGCCACCGGTGACTTGGTGACCGGCCCAGCTTACGTTGCCACCGCCATCGACTCCGGCCGAAAGGCCGCCGAGAGGATCAACGGGTATCTAGCTGAGGTCACCGTTGCGACTGAGGCTGCTGTCTGAGGGCCGAGGCGATTCGCTGTGCTTGTCTGTATTGATCTGCCGTTTGGCTAGGGCGGCCGGCGATCGGGCGTTGCTGCCAACGAAGCAACGGTCATCTGCCAGCTCGCACCCGTAACGCGGCATTCTTCCCTTCCACGCCGAGGGTACTGAGATGACCAGAGAATCCAAAGAAGCAAAGAAAAGACGTCTCGCCAAGATGACCGCAATCTTGAAGAAAAAGTTTCCCAACCCCCGCACGGCGCTGAATTACTCCAACCCGGTCGAGCTGTTGGTGGCGACGATCCTCTCCGCCCAGTGTACCGACCAGCGGGTGAACACGGTCACCAAGGACCTGTTCAAGAAGTACAAGACGGCCGAGGACTATGCCAACGCCCCACAAAAGGTCTTCGAGAAGGAGATTCGCTCAACCGGCTTTTTCCGCAACAAGGCCAAGAGCGTCCGCGCCGCCGGTAAACGTCTCCTGGAGCATTTCGGCGGGAATGTGCCGGAGGACATGGACCAGTTGTTGACGCTGCCTGGCGTGGCACGCAAAACGGCCAACGTCGTGCTCGGCGACGCGTTCGGAAAGCAGGAAGGCATCGTGGTTGACACGCATGTCTCGCGCGTTGCTCAACGGCTGAACCTCACGACCCACAACAACAATCAGGGCGACAAAATCGAGAAGGACCTCATGGCGCTGGTGCCGAGGAAGGATTGGACCGTCTGTGCTCACCTGCTGATTCTTCACGGTCGCCAGATTTGCACCGCCCGCAAGCCTAACTGCGAGAGCTGTCTGATCAACTCACTTTGTCCGTCGGCCTTCAAGGTTTGATCCGATATTCGATGAGGCAGACTCACAGGGGAGCCTACTTTCAGCCTCCGGAGCGTCATCGCTGACTCGAAGCCAAGTCATTTTCTTCCTTCAATGCGGTTTCGTTCAGATCCGGAAGAGAAAGGAGCGAAGCCCCACCTCAAATGGGCCGTTCCCAGCCCTTAGGCGCCGAGAGCCCAGTGAAAGGGGCGCCTCTGGTGAGTTCATCCGGCCGGCGAGCCAACGATCAAACGATCGAGCGGTTTTCCTGCTCGAATCCGTCGTGTTCGCTTTGAGAGCGGTTCTCGTCCTGCCGCTTGTGATTGATCCCAAGCTTCTTGCCATACAGCCTGTAGACGTCGTTGGGCGTTAGGCCCAGAAGCTGGCAAATGCTGATCCAGAAGAAAAGCATATCTGCCGCTTCCACACGTGCGTTTTGAATGTCGCGCAGTTCGTATTGGCGGCCTTCCTTGGCCTCGCGGTACCAGTGCTTCCATGTCAGGCATTCGTGTAGTTCGTGGCACTCGGCCGCCAGGGCATCCAGGTAGTTTTTCAGCGCTCGGCCCACCGCGGTGCGAATGCCTCCTTGCTGCGGAAGCTTGCCGGCTGCTTCCGCGGCGGAAAGTTCCGCTCCAAGACCAGCCGTGTCGAAGCCGGCGCGTTGATTCAATTTCGCCTGAAGCGGCCAAATGTCCTCCAAAGAACTGATGTTTCGTTCGTCCATGCCTCTGCTCCTTCGATTGGCTCACGTCCCTCAGCGCCGAATGAAATTCTAGCCGAGCGCAACTCCGAAACAAACACTGATCGACCCTTCGCGCAGGAATTTGTTGCATTCGTCCGAACATCCCTTGCCCCCGGCAGTCAGTCTCTGTAAGTTTATAATGCTATCTCGGCCGTCCACAACGGGATCGCCAGATCTAGACGTTGGTCGCAGCAACTGCCTAGCACAAGGAGGCAGGCGTGCTTGCAGGCATAAGAAACTATTTGCATCTCTGGCAACTACCGCTGTTTGTATCGTTCGCCGTTCTCTCGCTTTGGGCTGGAGGATCGCTGCTGCTGCGATCGTTGCGAAAGCGGCAGTACCCCAAGCGAATAAGAATGTCCCGCTGCGTGCTCATTTCCATGCTGGCTGGAGCAAGCGGCGGGCTGGCCGGGGCGGTGTTCTTCTTCCTCTTCGAAAGCATTCGCGCCGGCACAGGTGTCAGCCTCAGACTCCCGGGCGCCCTCGTGGCAGGCATTGTGATGATCCTGATCGCTTACTTGGTCGCCTACGCAATGCTCGAACTCCCGATGGGCGCCGCGCTGAAAGTTCTCGCGTTGCCCCTGACTGTGATGCTTCTCCTAACCGGTGCCGTAGGGGCCGGCGCCGGAATCCCGGCCTATTTCCTGCGAAAAGACGAGGTTAAGCAGCAGCGATGCCTTGCAAGGAAATTGCCTCAAATTGCCGTTGCCCTCGCGTACCATCAAGATACGTTCGGAGACCCTCCCCAGCAGCTTAAGGACCTTGCTGAAAAAAACATGATCGACGCGAACTTCCTTATCTGCCCCGGCACGCCCGAAAAGCCCATAGGCTTTTTCTACCATCCCTTACGCATGACTCGGCAAGAATCCGCTGCCCGAATATTCGTACTCTGTGATTTTCGCCACACTCACAGGGGCGGCCGGAATGCGATCCTGGCAAACGGCCGGTATAATTGGTATCCGGAGGAACACTTCGAATCGTTATTGACGCTCGAGGATAATAAGCAGTTCGCAGCCGCGCTCCGTGCAGCCGAAAGCCCCTGACTCGCAACTTACTTCCTTGGTCGGCACTTCGACTGCTCCACACGTCCTGTCTGCAAACACACGAGAAAGCTGCCAATTCAACGATAAGACACTAGAATGTCGCTATGTGCGGCTTTGCGGGAGAATTTGTCTTCGGAGACGGCCGTGCAGATCTACACCTGGCCGAGGAGATGGCCGCAAAGCTCACCCACCGAGGGCCCGATGAGCAGGGAAGCTTCCTTTCCCCAGACGGCCGTTGCGCAATTGGCTTTCGCCGACTGGCCGTCATCGACCCCGCCGGATCACATCAGCCAATGACCTCCGTCGATGGCCGAATCACCGTAGCGTTCAACGGGGAGATCTACAATTTCCGCCAGCTCCGCAGAGAGCTGGGATCACAGGGTACCACATTCCAAACTTCAGGGGATACCGAGGTACTCCTCCACCTCTACCGCCGAGATGCAAAGGACATGCTGCGCCACCTTGACGGAATGTTTGCATTCGCGATCTATGACGCCGCCGACAGTAGCCTGCTGTTGGCGCGGGACCGCCTGGGCCAAAAGCCGCTGTGGTACGCCGTTGCCGACGGGCGCATCGTCTTTGGCTCAGAGGCCAAAGCGATCCTGATCCATCCGAAGGTCAATAGATCCCTAGATATGTTGTCTCTACAGCATTTCCTTACCTTAGGTTACATTCCCGCACCTAGGACGGCGTGGCTTGGTGTACGTAAGCTCCTTCCTGGCAATAACCTACGCGCGCAGATGGCCCTAACACCACCCGAACGCTATTGGTCGCCGCAACCCATCGACTTACCTCAGTCCGCCGAACAGTTGGTCGAGCGAGTACGGCTCGAACTCGCCAAGGCCGTCGAAGCCCGAATGGTTGCAGATGTACCGCTTGGAGCACTGCTAAGCGGCGGACTGGATTCGGCGATCGTTGTGGCGTTGATGTCTCAGGCGGCCGGCGATGCTGGCGGCGTGCGAACCTTTACCGCCGGCTTTGCCGAAGGTGAATTCGATGAGAGGCCGGAAGCTCGGATTGTGGCCGGCCACTGCCGCACTGAGCACACCGAGCTGTTGGTCCACCCGGCGCCCGCGGCAGTGCTGGATGACCTCGTTAGTATGTATGACGAGCCGTTCGGCGATTCCAGTGCCCTGCCAACTTGGCTCATTTGCCAGGCGGCCCGGCAGCACGTGACCGTTGCCTTAGCTGGCGACGGCGGTGATGAAGTATTCGGCGGATACGATCGCTACCGCGCCGTCCACCTCGGTGCAACGATGCGCCCCGTACAATACACGGCCGTGCGGTTGGCGGCGTGGGTGCTCCGGCCATGGGCAAGCCACAAGGAACGTAGTCCCTCTCGCCGACTCGTCCGCTTCGCCGACGGCTTAACCTTTCCACCTGCGCTGCAATACTTTACGTACCGACGGCTCTTCAGCCCAGAGGAGTTGGCCAGGCTCTTCTCAGCCGAATTCGCCGCAGACGAAGCCACCAACCTGCAATCGACGGAGCAATGGTTCTGCGAACTATATGAACAGGAGGACCTGCCAGATGAAACGGCCAGGGCCCAGAGACACGACATGCTGACGTATTTACCCGATGATCTTCTAGTGAAGATGGATATCGCTTCTATGGCCACGTCATTGGAAGTGCGAGCCCCAATGCTCGACCACAGACTGGCAAGCCTGGGATTGTCGTTGCCGGTAGAGATGAAACTGGCCGGCCCGTTTGGGAAGTATGGCAAAGCGGTCTTGCGAGAAGCCTTCTCGGATCTCTTGCCAAGGGATGTATTGTCCAGGCCGAAACGTGGATTTGGCGTTCCCCTAGGAGACTGGCTACGGGGGGAGCTAAGAGAACCGCTCATGGAAACTTTGACAGATCCGGGTCTTTTGGACAGGCGGATATTCAATCCTAAGTCGCTGGCGGGACTGATCAACGACCATCTCCTTGGGCGAGACGATCATCAGCATCGTCTGTGGGCTTTGTTGGTGCTAGGCAGGTGGCTGGCTCAGCAAGACTAGCTGGGCAGCGGGCTTAAGAGCATGTTCCACGTGGAACATCCGCCTCTGAGCGTCTGCCTTCTTCAAGAAAGATACGAGCAGCGGCAGCCCCGATCACCCGTTCCATCCAGTACCCTCCAGCGGCACCCATGCCCCCTCTGGCGGAGGCGACAGAATCAAGACCTTACGGGGCAGATCACGATTAAAGGGCATTTAGCCACGGAAATGGCACGCCGAGCCGGGTTTTGCTTGTTTTTGCTTGCAGATCTTCCAAGGCCAGATATGCTACTGGCAGCAGAAACTGGCCGTCGCTGTTCCACGTGGAACGGATTATCCCAACCTCCACAGACAGGGAAAGGAGGCCCAACATGGCCAAACAAGGAAACTCCCCCGCCAGCAAACGCCGTTTGGGAAGAGGTCTGTCCAGTCTTATTGTCAATTCCTCTCAACTAGCTCACGATGAGCAGACGTACGCCCCTGTGGACCCGCCGATGCCAGAGCCGGAAGCGCGACCTAGCCCGCCGCCGCCCGAAGTCGCGACCCCAAAGGAGATTCCCGTAACGCAGATCGCACCGAACCCGTACCAGCCGCGGCGGGAGTTCAACTCCCAGGACTTGGCCGAGCTCGCTGGAAGCATCACGACGCAAGGGCTACTCCAACCTCTGATCGTTTGCCCTTCCGAAGGCCCCCAGAGCGACCAGCCTTACATCCTCATCATCGGTGAACGGCGTCTGCGGGCCGCACGACAAGCAGGGCTCACGAAGGTTCCCTGCGTGGTACGCCGGGCCTCCCGCGAGCAGATGCTTGAATGGGCACTGGTGGAGAATATTCAGCGTGCGGACCTCAATCCGATTGAACGAGCACACGCCTATCGGCAGTACATGGACCGCTTCAACCTTACCCAAGCCGAGGTCGCCGAGAGGTTGAGGCAGCCCCGCACCAGCGTGTCCAACTACATGCGACTGCTGGACTTATGCGATGACGTCCAGGAACTTCTGGCCAAGGGAACCCTGACGTTCGGACATGCCAAGGTACTCGGCGCGCTCGTCGGTGACGCCCAACGGCAGGCCGCACTGGCGCGGAAGGTAGTTGCCGACGGACTATCGGTGCGCGAGACGGAGAAGCTTCTGGCTGCTGCGCGAGCCGGTACCGCAAAGGGTAGAGCCAGTGACGCCTCGCCGAAGGCAGGCCGGGTAAAGCCCGCTTATCTCACCGATCTGGAAGACCGCCTTACCCGAGTGGTGGGAACGCGCGTCAAAATCCTACCCGGCAAGAGAAAACACACCGGACGCATTCTGATCGACTATTACAGCTTGGACGATTTTGATCGGATTGCGACGAACCTCGGGGTGAAAAGGGAAGACTGAGAACGACTGACCCAGTGGTGAGAGGTTGCCTAAATAGAGTAATCTATCTACATGTATGCATGTTATTCGCCGATCGCCCATCCCTGACAAGCACGATGCCAGGTCAGAAATCTCGCGGCTGACGAGCATCATCCGAACCAGGCAAATTCAATCGACTACATTTGGGGAACTTTCGACGATTGTTTGAGGTCCCCCAACCGGTGTTCCCAAACAACCCAGCCGCAGTATGACGGTGACGTAATTCAGCCCGGCGCTTGCAAGGGAGTACTCAACGCGAACGACCAGGAACAGGAGCGCATCAGGCCGAGCTATCCTCACATCCGTGGAGTCGCCGCCCAACTGATCATCCGATCAGCTATACATCGAGGTTCTTGACTTCCAAGGCGTGTTCTTCGATGAAGTTCCTGCGCCGCTCGACGTTGTCCCCCATAAGGAGTGTGAACATGCGTTCGGCCTCCTCGGCTTCGTCGGCCTTGACGCGGAGCAGTACGCGGCGCTCGGGGTCCATGGTGGTCTCCCACAGTTCGTCGGCGTTCATCTCGCCGAGGCCCTTGAAGCGTCTAATTTCGATGCCCTTGGAGCCGATCTGCCGGATGCCGGGCGCAATGTCGGCTATGTTGTCGAGTTCCATCTCCTCGCCTTCGTTGATGAGGATATATTTGGCTGGCGACTTTTCTCCGGTGATGAGTTCTTTGCGGGTGGCGAAATAGTCTTCAATGCTCAGCCCACGTCGGCGAAGTTGGTCGAAAAGGTTTTCAATGTCCTTGATTTCGTGGAGTTCTGCCCTTTTTTGAATCCGTTCGCGGGCTTCGTCGTTGCTCTCCGTATCGCCGTTTTCGTCCTCGAGGAAGGCGTTTTCGTTTTCGGTGAGAATCTTCTCATATTCCGCGGCGGAATGGCAGAACACGTTCCGGCCGTCAATGACAAGCCAGTGCGTCGGGAGTTTCCCTTTCTCGCGCTGTTGCATCAGCTGGTGAAAACCCAGCCCACGACGCTCGGTAATGTGTATTTTCTCGCCGAGGCGCTCAAGGATCTCTACCAATTCACGGAGTTTTGCCCCCGAAAAGGACGCGACCACATCACCATTGTCGGAACTGACGTCGCGAATCTGCAACTCGCTGCCGTCCAGGCCAAGGTTAACGAGCGTCTTGCGCATTTGACGCTCATCGAGAACGTATTCCTTGTGTTTCTTTCTGGTTACGAGGTAAAGGGGTGGCTGGGCAATAAATATGTGGCCGTTGGCAATCAGCGGTTTCATGTAGCGATAGAAGAATGTCAACAGCAACGTCCGGATGTGGCTGCCATCAACGTCGGCATCGGTCATGATGATGATCTTGCCGTACCGCAACTTGGAGACGTCGAACTCATCGTCGCCGATTCCACAGCCGAGGGCAGAAACGATCTTGGGAATTTCCGGGAAATTGAGGATCCTATCCAGCCGGGCCTTTTCGACATTGATGATCTTGCCGCGAAGAGGCAGGATGGCCTGGATGGCGGCGTTTCTGCCCTGCTTGGCCGGCCCGCCGGCCGAATCGCCCTCCACCAGAAACAGCTCAGTAGTGTCCCTGTCCTTGGATCGGCAGTCGGCGAGCTTTCCGGGCAACGAGCCGCTGGTAAGGGCACCTTTCCGCCGCGTCAGGTCGCGGGCTTTTCGAGCCGCCGCTCGCGCCTGCATCGCCTGGAGGCCCTTATTCACGACCCGCCTGGCCTCGGTGGGGTGCTCCTCCATCCACGCCCCGAGTTGCTCATTGACTACCTGCGTTACGAAGCTTTCCACCTCGCTGTTGCCGAGCCTGGTCTTTGTCTGGCCTTCGAACTGCGGTTCGGGCAGCTTCACGGAGATCACGGCCGTTAGACCTTCCCGCAGGTCGTCGCCGGAGGGATTGGATTCTTTCTTCAAGAGATTGGCGCTGCGGGCATAGTAGTTGATTGTTCGCGTCAGGGCGCTCTTGAAGCCGGACAGGTGCGCCCCGCCTTCCAGCGTGTTTATGTTGTTGGCGAAGGTAAAGAGCGTTTCGGTATAACCGTCGTTGTATTGCAGAACGATCTCGGCAATAAGCTTGCTGCCGGCGTCTTCTTTGGAGATCACCACCGGCCTGTGCAGAGTGTTCTTGCCTTCGTTGAGATGTTGGATGAAGGCCAGCAAACCTTTGTCGTACTGAAAGGCCTCTTCCTTGTCGGTTCGCTCGTCCTTGAGCTTGATGCAAACGCCTTCGTTGAGATAGGCCAGCTCGCGCAGGCGACCTAGCAGCACCTCGTAGCGGATGGCAATATCCGGGAAGATCTCCGGGTCAGGCCGGAAGGTAACCTTTGTGCCGCTGCGCTTGCGCGTTCCTATCCTCTTGAGATCGCTGACCTTCTTGCCTCTCTCGAACGACATCGAATAGACGCTGCCGTCCCGGCTGACCTCAACCTCCAGCCATTCGCTCAGCGCGTTGACCACCGAAGCACCGACGCCGTGCAGGCCCCCGGAGACCTTATACACGCCGTGATCGAACTTCCCGCCCGCGTGTAAATGGCAAAACACGACCTCCAGGGTGGAGACCTTCTCAGTGGGGTGCGGGCCGACCGGGATGCCCAGGCCGTCGTCGCTAATCGTGCAGGAATCATCGGGATGAACGCTAACGCTGATATTCTTGCACCACCCGGCCATCGCCTCGTCGATAGAGTTGTCGAGAATTTCCCAGACGAGGTGATGCAACCCCCGAGTGGTCGTATCGCCGATGTACATACTCGGGCGCTTCCGAACCGCTTCAAGCCCTCGCAAGACCTTGATCTTGCTTTCATCGTAGACGGTTTGGCCCTTCGCTTTTTTGCTCTCGGCCGTGTCCTTGGCCACGTGTGACTTCTCCTTCCGGCATGAGTTTTAAATGCGGAAAACCTTCAGGCGCACAGGTGGATGCAGGATGCAAAAGCACAGCCCGAATCCATGCGTTTATTATCACACGCCGAGGAGTGAAACACCAGCGAAAACCACACAGGCTGCTGCGTTTTCACTCAACGTAACTTCTTGTCGGACAAGAAGTATGGATGGCTAACCACTAGCCGGCGACCGCCTTGGCGCTTCAGCAAATCTCGGGGCGGATATTCGCACAATTCTCCAATAGAATTATCGGAGATTCGGGCAAAATCGCTGCACCTGCACCTTGGGGCGAAAATCACGCGGTGCGCTCGGCAAGGGTCCCCAGCAAGCGAACACACCAAATATGGAAATAGGTTGGCATGGCGAACGTTTACAATAAAGAGTCTCTAGGCCTCGGAAACCAGATCCTTGCGGGATTACACCGATGCGTCACAGTTCGAATGGGTTCACGCTGGTGGAGCTTCTGATCGTTATAGGGATCATCACCCTGCTGATCTCCCTTGCCTATCCGTCCTTGAACCGTGCCAAGATTCTCGCTAAGCGTGTCGTCTGCCAGGCGAATCTCCACGCTGTCGGGATCGCCTTTAGAATATATCTCGACCAAAACAAGGAGATCATGCCGATTGCGGCGCAAATGCCCTCGCTGAACTTGGGCGACGGACCGCGAATCGCGGATGTACTGGCGCCGTACCTTTCTCCTGAAGCCCTCAAGTGCCCTGCTGACAATGAGAAGAACTTTTTCGCCTCGGAAGGAAGCAGCTATGAGTATCACAGCAGGCTTGGTGGTAGAAAGGTGACCGACTCGTTCCTGACCAAGAGATGGGGCGAACATAAGACGCATGTCATGTACGACTACGAAACGTTTCACGGCCCGCCCGGAACGCCTGGGGCGATGAACTTTCTCTTTGCGGATGGACATGTGGGCAACTGAAATGAGGGCACTGAAATGATCGCGAAGCGAATCTTAGTCCTGATCGGTGGGCCAGTGCTAACTGCCTCCGCAGCAATCATCACCTACGCCGCATGGCCGGACAGCCGACCAGACCCCGCTACTCGAAGCCCCGAGCAGATCACCCAGTACATGGCCTCCGAGGAATTCGGAAAGCTGGACACTGCGACGAAGCAGAGGTACTTCGAGACGCTTCGGCAAACCTCTAACCAACGAAGGCGGCGAATGCCCACAACGAGACTGAGCGACGAGGAGAGGCGTCGCCTCCGCGAGAACCTCAGACCTCTTTTTCTAAAAAGGATGCAAGAACGCATTGACAGCTACTTCGACCTTCCGTCGGAAAAGCGCACGGAATATCTGGACGAGATTATCGACCGGATGCGGAGCCGCATGGATCGGAGTCCCACGGATCGGAACCGTTCGAGGCGGCGACGTGGGGGCTGGCGGAACTTCACCCCGGACAGGATGAGGCAGAGAATCGGACGGGCGCCCGCCGAAGTGCGGGCAAGACGAGCGGCATTCTGGAGGGCGCTAAGGAACCGCATGAGGCAGCGAGGCATAAGCCGGCGGCGGTAGATGTCAGCGCCTGTTACTGCGAGCTGGGCAGCGATTCGATCTGTTGCCGAATAAAGTCGCGCGTGTGGTCCTGGCCCTGTGCCGCGGCCAGGTCCATCCCTGTCTTAAACATCTTTCGTGCCTCTGCTAAACGTCCAGCCGAGCGCAGGCATTTGCCGGCCTCAACGTATGCCGCAAGGTAGTTCGCATCGAGCTCGATGCACTTGTGAAATTCTTCAACCGCTTCGTGGAATCGCTTTGCCGAGGCGTATTCCATGGCCAGGCTGTAGTGAAGGAACACGTCGTTTGGCTCGCTTTCCAACATTGACAGGATCTGCTCGATTCTCTCGCTCATTTCTGCTGCTTGCTTTGGCGGTTTGCCTTGGTTTATTTTACGACTCCAGGCTCAATGGCAAGAGCAATCTGATGGAGAAGCCATGACAATCTACACGAGGATGGGCGATGAGGGTTTTACGAATCGCCCCAATGGCCAGCGGGTGCGCAAGTCTGACCAGCAGATTGACGCCGTCGGGGCTGTGGACGAGCTGAACTCGAGTATCGGCTGGTGTTTCCAGGCGGCCGGTGACGGTCGCCAGGAAGAAATTCGCGAAGCGCTGGCGCCGCTTCAATCGGAGTTGCTCGCGTTGGGGGCCGTGCTTGCCGTAGCCGGTACGGACAGCCCTCCGGACGTCGAGCTTGACGAATCGGCCGTGGAGCGAATGGAACGCCAGATCGACGCAGCGTGGCAGAAGCTGCCCGAGCTCAAACAGTTTGTTCTGTCGCGTGGCTGCGAGCTGGCGTGCCGGCTGCACGTGGCCCGGACGGTATGTCGCCGGGCCGAACGCGCCGCTGTAGCCGCCGCCGAAGCCGAAAAACGAATTCCAACGGCCCTCATCAAATACCTCAACCGACTCAGCGACCTTCTATTTGCCCTGGCCAGATTGGCAAATCACAACGAGGGAATTGATGAGCAAACTTGGGGGCGCCGAAAATCGCAATGAATCTGCCGTACTTGACGGTGGATCTGCTTGGCGTCGGCGGGCAGAT